>Ga0136642_1000839_pt1 | contig 14628 bp, 11 predicted proteins | sample LowCatLa1302831Y_FD_115313 | JGI IMG/M metagenome (GOLD analysis project Ga0136642, IMG submission 115313) | Freshwater microbial communities from Lower Cathedral Lake, Yosemite National Park, California, USA - 13028-31Y | ecosystem: Environmental > Aquatic > Freshwater > Lake ... | reverse complement strand
CTTAGCCGTGACTTCATGTCCTACGGTGTCTTAGCCGTGACTTCATGTCCTACGGTGTCTTATGCAGCAACATCCATCTCGTCCTGGTGAACCAGCTTATACACATTCAGAGGCTCTTTCCGTCCAAGACGGTAAGCGCGTCCGAGAATCTGCTTCTCCTCCTCGATGTTCATGGCGTGAAGAAGAATTATATGGGTCGCCGCCGTAATCGTCAAACCAGCACCAGCATGAAGACTATTCAGAAGAAGGCATCGCAGAGTTCCCTTCTGGAAGGAATTGAGCGTCGCCTGGATCACATCCTTCGTGCCCTTCACCTCTCGGATTCCATTAATACCTACCGCCTCCAGCTCAGTGGTAATTTGCAAGAAGGGGTTGTCATAACGGCTGAAGACGAGAAATTTCCCCGTCAGGTTCTCCTTAAAAAGTCTGATGAGAGCATCCTTCTTCAGAAGCGGCTGTCCTGCGGCAGGGGCCGGCACAACAACCATCGTATTCGTGTCACCGTCCGCAGTAATCCGCTTCAAGTCCGAAGGGTTTGTTGTCTTGCGGCAGAGGGGGCAATCCAACTTTCGCGCCAGACTCTGGAGAATACAGGCGGCGCAGAAAACTCGCTGGCAGCATTTGGTAAGAAGGGCGTCCTGGGGCTCATCGAAGCAGATGGGGCAAATCTCCTTCTGGAAATTCTCAATCCGCTCTCGTATGCTTTTAATCTGCTCCTCCAACCGGTCTATCTTCGCCTTCTGGAGGGCCAGTGCATCCTCTTTCGCCTGGGGTGTTCTATATTCATTGCTGGCTTTGAACTCATATTCGCGCTTCAGCCTCGCCAGCTCCTTCTTCCGATTATCAGTGACGGCATCCACCAGATTTGTAGACTGCTCGGCGCTAACTCCCAGTTGCTGGAGGGCCGACTGGACATCTCCAGCGTGGAGGAACGCCTGGACATCCGCTGAAATTATGCCAGCCACCAGCTGGTGGGAAATCGGCGCCCTGCAAAGAACTGTGTGGCGATAGATGGGTGGAAGAGAAATAGACTCGGCGATGAAGCCCGTGCTACAGCGAAGAACAAGATGGCCCCTGAGAGGATGATTCGGTAAGAGGATGCGCCGCAGAAGAGTGAGTGATACAACGTGGTATCGGTAGGTATGATAAGGCTGTCTTGAGAGATAATTTGGCCTGAACTGCTCTACAAAATCGGGATGAAACGTTGAATTCGGCGAGAATACACAGTTATGTAACATATTGTAACCTACCCACAGATTGACACTCGGGTAGAGAAGATTCGGCCACGATGCTGAAACGAACCATGTGAATTTGGTATGTGGCAGTGGGACTGATCCAGACAGATGGATTGAATCCACCTCGTCTATATAGACGCGATTAAAACGGACTATATCTGAGACCTTGTAAATAAATTCCTTATACAGCGTATTTGAAATTAGAACTACGTCTGCGTCGTTAAGACTCTTCCAGAAGGCGCCCTCCAGGCTGCGCTTCGTTGTAACATAAAACGTGTTCAGATTCGTCTGGTCTTTTATATAGGTAGACCACTGGCGAAAGAGGGTATGAGGGACAACAATAAGAGACGCGGAACACTCTGATAAATCTGTTGTAGTATTCTCCATGCTATATAAATAATGACTTGATGGTATGGACAGTTTCGGCATCTTGGGGGAAAAAGCTGTCGCTGCCTTGAGCTGCGCAATGTGTGAGAGAACGGTTAGACTTTTCCCCACTCCTACACCGTCGCCTAGAATGGCCCACGAACTGAAGAGGGTTTGTCCAGAAATATCCCAGCCCGTTGAAAGCCGCTTCTCGTGATCCAGCATTGCCTGTGTCGCCGCAGCCTGGTGAGCACGGAGCGGGACTTTCAAATGGGGGCTCGTGAGGTTAACCCGCGGTGAATCCGATGTTAATTCGTTAACATACGCCTGGTTAAGTATTTTTAATGCAAGAGTGCTCTGTTCTGTAACAAACAAAGAACTCATCTAAGATGGGTTCTTTGTTTATCGTTTAAACTGGCCAAGGTGTTCGATTAGGCACACCCTATCCAGGTGTTCGATTAGGCACACCCTATCCAGGTGTTCGCTTAGGCACACCCTATCCAGGTGTTCGCTTAGGCACACCCTATCCAGGTGTTCGCTTAGGCACACCCTATGCGCTGGCAAAAAAGGTTCGCAGCTCTCCATCACGTATGAAATCCTTCAGCTTCATACTCGTCTTCTTTACGAAAGGATTCGGTTCATCGCGCATCTTCTTCTTATCAAATGTATTCTCCGTATGGCTCATTACAAGCATGACCTTCTTAGGGTCTAGTTGTAACATCGGGTGTTTATAATTGTCCAAGTATGAACGTTCCTCTGCATGCGTGACCTCCTCATCATAGAGGTGGGTGGATGCATATGAGCGGCGCCATGCCATTGTTCCATTTGTGGCGTGATTCGGGTGATACGGCCCCAGCTTGTAAATTTCCTTGATATCAGAATAATACATATATATTTCCGAGCTGCCTGCAAGTTCATATTTGGGATTCTTCTTGAATGCCTGAACTACTGCATGGACGCGCTCTGGAAAATAGAAATCGTCATCGTCCATCGCCACAATAATCTCTCCCTTTGACTCTCGGTTCAGACGATTCCTCTTTGCACCAATATTCTTCTTTTCATCCTCATACAGATACCGAAAATTTGTGAGTTTATCTTTGGCTTCAGAGAAAATGTCCTCAACCCTGTCCGATCCGTCGTCAAGAACAATCCATTCCATCCGATCTTTTGGATAGATCTGTGAAAGAAAGCACTGAATAAGTGATGGTATAAACCGTCTCCTATTGTATGTCGGTGTAATGACCGATACAAAAGGAAATTCAACATCGCGCTGCGTGGAGGGCGGCATTGTCTATATATTATACGCCACTTCCGATTAAGCCCACCTTCGCCGCCGCTGCGGCCATAGGCATAGGCATAGGAGGGATAGGCATAGCAGCAGGAACGCTCGCAGCAAGAGCATTCTGCTGCGCCTTTGCCATAATAGCAGCTTCAGGCAACGCAGTCGCACCAGTCACCATCAAAACAGGGAGAGGTGTAACGAGGGTGCTCGCGCCAGTGTATACAAAAGGATACAAGAGACCCGCCATCACCGGATTTAGAACAGGTCCTTCAATAAGAGGAGCTAATACTGCATGATAAGCACCTGCGCTTCCACCTGTATATCTCATAAGCGCAAAGATGAAGGCGATTGGAAAAAGGAGAGTTCCATAGACAAAATAATAGAATCGCATATAGACCGGTGTAGATATCATAGCATTACTTGACATGGATCCACCCCATAGTGCCAGAATCGCAATGATAATATAAAAGAAATACGTCTTAAATTTCGTCCAGATTCGCCCAGCAAGTCTGGTCACTGAGAATTTTTGATTTGCAACCTTCTCTTTTACAGCAGCAGTCTTCTCCTCGGCCACCGCAACCTTTTTTTCCTTCGCCTCCACCTGTGCCTTCTTGACAATGGCCTGAATCTTCGTATCCACTTCATCCTTTTTGGCAGCAATTGTATTCGGCGTCGAACCAGCTGCACCTGCTGTGAAGCTTTTCGCCTCTGCAAGAACACTATCAAGCGATGCTTTCGTATCAGCACTGACTCCGGGAATCTTGCTTAAAATATCTTGTGTTTGATTCCCCTTCGTAACAGTGTCGGTTAGACCTCCTAGACTACTTGCCGCTCGGGCACGAAAGTCGGCGGCCAACTTATCTGCGTTTGGATCATACATGGACGCAAACATTTTGTTTCCAAGTAAACTCGTAACCGTGTCCATCTGATGACGACGGATATTTTAACGACGATGCTAAAACTTAAGAAAGGGTAAAGTCCTTTCTTAAACGTTAGGCTTATCGTCTAATAGGTCATTAGAGCGCATACTTGAGACCACCCATTCCAGATGCGATCTCAAAGAAGTTGATATTTTCCACATAGATTGTTAAATCATATGTGTAAGTCGTGCCAGACGGAAGCGGGTAGACATCCACCTCAATCTGGAAATTGCGAACACGACTTGAGTTAATACTTCCAGAGGGCTGCGCACTTGGGCTCGTCAAAGAAAAAGTATAGACAGGGACAATCGTCCTCGGAAAACCTGTAATATATTTCCAAGGCACAATCTTTGTAAAATAATCTATCGGCTTCTCCTCCTGTATTTCATTACCATCACATAGGACACGAAGTGCGCGAATAATACCCATTTGTCCCTGCGGCACGAAGATGCCCGAGGCATATGCGCTCGTATTTATCGGTGTTTGGCCAGGTGTGGGACTGTAAGGAGGATACGGGAAATTCCACCAGTTTGTAAGATTTGCGAAGTCATTACGCGCCACCACGTCCGATCGCCGATTCACAATCAGAAGGCGCGTAATTGGATTGTGTGTTTCTAAATCTAAAAGCTGACGATTATAAATACCTCCAAATGAATAGGGTGTTACTTGATACATTATATAAGAGAGTGGTGATGTGGCAAATATTCGTTGTTCATCCGTCGGTAGATAAATATAAGTAGACTGGATACGGGGATTCAAGAACCACGTATTTATTGCAGGCGGCGTGACACCCCAGTCGGTTAGAAAGTTGCGAATCTGACCACTGAGATCAGTGACTTGGCCATAGGCGGGGATATTCATACGAATATCCTTCGTGCCAGCATCCATACGATAATCAGGGGCCACGCGGAACCCAGATACATCCAGATAAGTATAGAGTCGCCGTATCGGATTCAGCGTGAGCTGGACCTCGCACTCATGAAATTGTAGACCAACGAGTGGAAGTGCCTGCGTTGTCGAATCTGTAAACCAGAAGGTAAGAGGAACATGAATATCCTGTCCAAAAATGGAGGGCCGATTCACCTGTGTCGTTGCTGACGCGGTAGGGTCACGGAATACGCTCGGATAGCCGGTGGCACTCGTGCCGCCTGCATAAATTCCCTTTGACGGGTCTGATATTTCATTAGTATCGCCTATCAGAATACGCCACTTCTCAAACATGTCTAGGTCATAATCGGCGAGGGCCTTCGTCATAAGATATGTCCCATCAAACTCCTGAATCTTCTGGCCACCTACGAAAAAGGCCGCGTTCTTGATGAGCGCGGCACCGAGATATCTAACCCACTGGAACTGAAACTGCGCTGCCCGCGCAGGCGAAGGTGTAATGTTTTTACTATAAATATCGGGCACTCTGAAGCTGAAATACATGTCGGACAGGAGATCTCCGCTCCGCTGAATCTTTGCCCGTAGTTTGATTTCATTGTCGAACGATAGCTCATTCGGCCCCTCAAGCGCCGTCGTCACACTCTCCATGGAGAAGTGACTGTAACGACGAAATGTCTTGTAAAAGTATGTCATTTGCGGATTTCCAGAGAGGAGTATATTCTGCGCTCCATAAGCCACTAAACTGATGAGTCCTCCGCCCGTCATTCTCTCTTCTTGTTAGAACATCATTCTTAAGCGGTGGGGTCGCTTAAGAATAGTGTTTTTCGATATGAATTATTATGAGTTATACGATGATGTCCACCATATGTCGGCTAAGTAGGGGGGGAGCTCCTGCGCCGACGTATTTATCTGCTTAGACGGGCCTGCATGGTAGAGGGTCTGAATCTCCGTAAAGGATATCGCATACCGGGTATAGATGAACTCGCTCATCATCCCCTTGAATGCGCCGCTCACCTGAAGTGCTTTTCCGTTAAGGGCAGGTGTCTGCGAGTTTAGAGTAAAGTTCGCGCCTGAAAAGAGGATAATATCCTGGTAATTAATGTAGGGCAGCGTGTTCTCAAAGCGAAGCTTGTTAACAAGGTTTCCATTGATGTGGACCTCAAGACCGCCCTGGCGGCAATTTAGAACCACGTGGAACCACTTGCGAATAGGAATATTCGCAACATCCACGAAAGCATAAGGATTCTCATATGTATTCATGACGACGCGCATGGCATTTGTAGACCCCTTGATAAAAACACCGGGACCCATGAGAGGCCATACACATCCATATCCCTTGTGCCATACATGGTGAAGAACGTCGGAGCCTGTATCAAAAGTCGTTGAGTTCACATAGAGATAGAAGGAGTATGCAAATTCCGAGCCACTCGGCTCGTTATTGGAGGGGAGAATTTGCTTTGCATCAGCATACTTAGAGGAATCCTGGTGAATAACCAGCGCCTTTTCGTCGGCGTTTGCCGTATAATTCATTAAATGCTGGAAGCGGGTCGACATTGTCTTTGATGCCGTGTAAATACCCTCGCTTGTAAAGAAGAGTGTGACCGTTATAAGGATTAAAAGAGTCCCAAGCAGAATCTCGCCAACCGGCGTTTTTCCTGAAACAGTATCTACTAAACCCGGACTTGCTTGCGGATACGAGGCCATCTACCGGTAACAATCATTTTTGTGAAAAATAATTGTAAACAATAGTTCTATACTTTAAGTCATTTAATTACTACTGACTCTTAAAAAGCCCAGTAAAATAGGCCCAAGGATCCAGCGACGCACCTGTGGGGCCCGCCTGATACATTCCATAGACCGCGCTGGGATTCAGCGAATAATTGTATGTAGAGACCTGGCTCACATACCCATCAAATCCGCCCCTGTCAACAACTGTGACCGATTGACCGGTTGGGTCAACCTTGTAGAAGCTCGGAAGAACACATGACCGCGCCAATTTTCCGTCCACATATACATCGCATGTGCGGCCATTGATACAGACCGTTACCTGGATCCAGCGCTGCATGTCAATCTCATCAATGTCGCACATGGGCTGGATAGTCAGCGCGGTATCTGATTGCAGAGGCTTGAAGAACAGCTCCTTGTCGGCATTTGTGAGGCCAATGCCGTTAACCGATGAACCGGACGCATCCCTGGTATCAACACGGACCGATAAGGAATTCTTCGTGGATCCGAGCGCGACGAGGAGGGTGGCAAAGTTGGTGCCGCCAAGCTCAAGAACATGCTTGCGAGTGCCCTGTTTATAAGTCCAGCCAGAGACATATACCCAGAAGTTGACACTATACTCTCCGCCCTCATAGATCTGGGCCTGATTCGTATACTTCTTCACACCCTGATTTGCAGAGAGCTTGCCGCTCTCAACTGTCACACCATTGCTGGTGCTCGTGCCATAGAAAAATCCAAAACTGTAGTAAACTATGACGAGCGCAATAACAACCACAAGCAGATTTATGAAGCCGGTAAGGATGTCCATCTACTATTATTAGGCATAAGAAGTTTCCCAATCAAGCCATGGTTGCGCGGGACGAACAGTAGGCCCTGGAAAGCATCCACCCGTAGGACATAGAGAGGGTAGAGCAACACCTCCAGTGACCGGTGCCTTCGCATCCGCCGGCAGAGTCACATACGGTGCGCCACGAGTATCACTGCCCTTATTATATGTGGCAGAGACCTCGGACCCCGAGGTAGCATTTCCTTTAAAGTCAAAGCCGGCGCCATATCCACTAAAGGCGGAATTTCCTGCTATAATTCCCGTTGTATCTGCAGTGGTCGCAATATTGAAAAGAGTCTTCTGGGATAAAACAAGGGCATCATTATAATAAACGTCAAATCTGCGACCTTCGCGGGAGATTGTAATCATTACCCACTTTTGCGTTGGAATCGGCGGGAGAGTGAGAAACTCAACCACAGACTGAAAGTTCGCCCTTGAACCGGATGCATCAATTATAAGAGGATTTCCACTCGCGTCCACTGTCGTCTTCGTGCGAACCGCGAGTTGTGTCATCGCCTTACCCTGGCGCCCCGCGTCTGGAGCCGGAAGAACCTCGAGAAAACACGTATCACCAACGGTCATAAGAGGTGCGTATCCATTTCGCTGGCAGCTGTCACAGTTGTTTCCAACACCACAGTAGCAAGTGTGAAATCGCCCATCCTCACAAGAGGGATTGCCAGGTGTATTACATGTGATTGCGGTGGGTGTCCGCTGGAGAGGTGTGACATAGAAGAAGCCCTGGAACGTGGCGGACCCTGTCTGTTCGAATGTTTTTACTTGGTTAGCGTCAAATACTGCCGTCTTCTTTGATAAATCATAGGGGCCCAGATTTGACGCATTCATCTCAGCCGCCGGCATAAAATACAGTACTGAGAGTATTACAACTGTCAGTATTGCTAAAACGTATACCCACCAGACCATTCTACCGTGATATCTATAAAATAAAGAAGCTCAAGAGCTTCTTTATTTTATAGATTTATTACTCTAATAGTCGTTTGACGTTACACTGTATTCTTAAAGAAATCCGCCGATGTAGAAACGAGCGACTGGAGTTCAGACGCCATAAGTGCTCTCGGCCAATAGTAAAACTTTCCAACCTGCACAGCACTCGCAACCGAGGCCGGTGGGGGCCAGAATTGAGTCTCAGACCTGACTGGTGTTCCCCTTAGAACCGTCGTGGCATTGAGTTTTCCGTCAATATAGACTTCAACATAGTTGGGCATGAAGGCAATAGAGAGACGGAATGGTGTTCCCTGCGGAATATTCTTAATCGGCGGAAGCGGCTCGCTTGTAAAAACAGATGCTGCCGCATCGCTAGTGGTCATCGCATATATATTCAAATCGTTCGTTGAGCTATCAATATAGGCCAGAATATTCGTAGTGGGGAATATAGACTTAAGATCTGACGTCTTTGCAGAGGCTAGCATTGCAACCTCTGTGGCCGACCTATAGAAGAGGACACGTGGAGCCGTAATTGGCTGGTAGGTAGCCGGCACCAATACATCAAATGATATAGTATAGTCGCATGATTTAGGATTTACAATTGCTGTCTTCATTGCGTTAGTTGCAGGCGCATCTGTCCACGCGGTCTCCTTATCTTGTGACGTCGATATTCCTATAATACCTTTATCATAGGGAGATAGACTGAAAACAGGAGTTATTGTAAAATGGACAAAGACTAGCAAAAGGAAGATAAAAAAGACGGCGGCGCTCAGATAGAAAAGATATGTTATCGCCGTTCCTATGAGTTGGCCACTTGGCAATGTTGGCATTTTAGGGAGTGCGATGGATCCCAGCGCAATGGAAGGAGCGGCAAGAACAGGAGCGGCTTGTTTTGAAGGTGGAGGTGGAGGTGGGGCGCCCTGCCGTCTAGTAAAAAGCTTTGATGCCGCGTCCATTCTTGTATCCTCTTAGATTTTCTCTCCTCTGGTTACAAACCAAAGAACAGAACCAACGACAAGAGTTGCGGTGGCTCCTGCAAATAATCCCTGAATTCGTGCCCGCATATCCGCCTCCGCGAAATCTGCCGTGCTCCAGAGCGGAGTCCGTCCGCGGGCACCAATTCGTTTATAATACTGAATGACCTCCGCTTCCGAGAAGATAGGCTTCTGTAAAGATGAATTGACCTCATTATGTAAATCAATTGTCCACTTCAGAAGGTCCTGTCTTCTATCGAGATACTGTGTTACAGGTTTTATTGCTATATGCTGCACATAGTGCTTTCTACAAATATCACATGGTATCAAAAATGCAAGCGATTCAAAAAACTCTTTCGCGGCCTTTTTCTGTGCATAACTCGGCTTTTCGGGGTATCCAAGTGCAACGATGTGAATCGTATGCCAGAAGAGGGGTCCCCATACCTCGGGGGGCATTTTGACTTTCATCTCTATTAACGGGTATTCTTTGTAATCGCTGTGTTTAACCGTAACGTCATAACGTCGTGACTTAAAATTAAGGAAGTTACAACTTCCTTAATTTTAATGTCCAACGACTATTAGACGATAGGCTTAACGGTTAAGAAAGGGCTTCGCCCTTTCTTAAGCTTTAGCATCGTCGTTACGACCTTGTAGGAACAGGTCTAAACAAATAATCACTGATTTTATCAGTGGTGTTAGGGCATGTATGCCAAAAAACAATTATGTACTAACTGTGGTCAAATTGGTCATGCATTTCGCAGTTGTCTCGCACCTGTCACAAGTTACGGAATGATACTCTTTCGTGTAAAGGGGGCGTGGAATCAAGCACAGCTCCTTCTTCAGAATGCAACTAGTCTGAATGGGCTTGATACATATCAGCCCAACATTGAGTATCTTCTCATCCAGAGGAGAGACAGTCTCGGATTTGTTGACCTTATGAGAGGAAAATACAAGCTTCAGGAGGTGGACTATATATGTAAGCAGCTTTTGGGGACAACAAAGGAAGAGCGCAAGCGTCTCTTAACCGTGCCATTTGACGAGCTCTGGTGTGAACTCTGGGGAATTACGACCGATCATCAGGGACAGAGTTATAAATCTGAGAAGGAATTTTCGCGTGTGAAGATGGAGACTCTCCGCAGTGGATATCTACATGAGGCGACGGGGGAGACAGTGACATTGGAGTCTTTGATTGAGAAAACCCCGTGTATGTGGGCAACACCAGAGTGGGGATTTCCGAAGGGGCGACGGGATTTCCGCGAGTCGGATTTTCAATGCGCACTTCGCGAAGTGAAGGAGGAAACTGGACTGACAGAGGTCGATATCTGCCCCATTCGCAACTTACATCCGATCCAGGAGTCCTTTTTTGGAAGCAATAATATCCACTATTGTCACAAGTATTTCGTCGCATATGTGCCATCTCAAGGTGATATCATCATGGACCGCTCAAACGAGCACATGTCTAGAGAGGTCGGAAATATCGGGTGGTTTTCGCTGGATGGCGCTCTAAGTATGATACGCCCTGAGAATGTAGAGAAGAGAGAGATTCTCTTGAAGGCGAGCAGTTTACTCCGCAACTATTGCCCTCTCCGTCTTTCTATCGCATCTTAAAATGAATCTTCATTGTAGATGTCTTCACTCTGGGACAGGTGGGATACAGAAACAGATCCGCAGAAGAGGGCAGCACTCTATGACACTCTTACACTTCGTCACGACCCGCCGCTATTTCCTCGCTTCTCTAGTATCGGATCGTCGGTGTGGGCTTATAATGATGCAGCCATACAGCGTGGTGGATCGGATGAAAAGGAGGCGCTAGATTCAACGGACGGCGCTGCGTTTTCAGACTACGTAGAGGGACAGTTCGGCTTATATCCTGACCTTGATGACCCTCGGTTTCACGAGAAACTCTTCCACAAGCTTGAGTTCGCAGAGAATAAGCAGCTATCTCTTGCACAGCTCAAGGAGAAGGCTGACACAATTTGTAACCCGAACGCCGAGTTTGAGCTGAGCCCTGTGCAGCGGTTCGTGAGCCGCTACCTCTCAGCACAATGTCCCTACCAATCGGCTTTACTGTATCACGGAGTAGGTGTTGGCAAAACGTGTGCCGCCATCTCTATTGCCGAGTCGTATTTACACATTTTTCCGAATAAGAAGGTGATTATTGTGGCCCCGCCGAATATTCAGCCCAACTTCCGCAGAACGATTTTTGATATTGACGCGGTCAAGATCTCGGAGGATGATAATACGCCCAATACACTGAAGGGATGCACCGCCGATTATTACCTCCGCCGCACTGGAACAGAGTTTGAGAAGGAGAAGAGCGTGATTACGAGCCGTGTTCGCGATTTTATTAATGCGCGCTACGAATTCATGGGCTACATCCAATTCCAGCGTTATATCGAGCGCGTGAAGGCGTCGGATAGATCAGACAGTGCAGGCGCCCTGCGTCTAGAGTTTGAGGGCCGTCTTGTTATTATTGACGAGGCCCACAATCTTCGCGATGTTCCCGGTGAATCCAGCGATGATAATATAGATTCAGCCGGAGGCGACGACGAGGTTGCGGATGCGGCTGCCGGCAAGAAGCTGTCACCGACGTTGACGGAGCTTCTAGAGATTGTTCATGGAATGAAGCTTGTGCTGATGACGGCCACACCCATGTACAATAATTACAAGGAGATTATCTTTCTGCTGAATTTGCTGTTAAAGAATGATAAGCGCATTGAGCTGACCGAGTCCGATATTTTCAAACCGAATAGCGACTTTCAAGTTGGCGGCGAAGAGAAGCTGGGAAATGCGGCGGCGGCCTATATCAGTTTTATGCGCGGCGAGAATCCGCTTTCCTTCCCTGTCCGTCTTTTCCCAGAGACGCTGAAGGGTGGTCGGCCCGTTCCCAAGATGGCTGCCTGGCCCGAGTTCAATCCTAAGGGGGACCCCACTGGCAATACGAGCTATGTCATGAAGCTGCCGCTCGTCCCTGTGAGCTACGAGGGAGCCTCTTTAGAAGCCTATGCCTCTATCTCTAACCTGGCGAATCTGTCGGTTAGCAGCATTGATACGATGGTGCAGAGTGGAAACTGGCTGTATCCTGTTGAGGGAGTGGCACCTGAGGCCCGCATTCGTGACGCCGGCTTTGATGCCTGTTTCCGCCAGAGCTCGGGTGGTTCTATTCAGTTTACCGCCACGAATGAGGATCTTGGATGGATGACAAAGGACGGTCTTGGCGCGGTCTCGCCCAAGGCGAAGTTCATCTTAGATGCGCTGCAGGGTGCAAAGGGCGTCTCATTCGTCTATAGCCGCTTTATCAAGTCAGGCGCACTCCCTCTCGTCCTTGTGCTTGAGGCGAACGGCTATACACCCTATGGTCGTGACACGCCGATGCTGCGAAATGGGCCCCAAGCACCAGGTGGTCGCCAGTGTGCCAAGTGCAGTCGCAAAGAGCAGGAGCATAAGGGTGCTGGACACGTATTCAGGCCCGCCAAATATATACTCTTGACGGGTCGCAATACCCTCTCCCCTAATAATGCGGCGATGGTGTCGGCCGCGCGCAGTGATGCGAACAAGGACGGAGCTCTCATAAAAGTCATTGTTGGTTCTCAGGTGGCCAGCGAAGGTATTGACTTGCGGTTCGTGCGCGAAATCTATGTCTTTGACAGCTGGTTTCACTTGAATAAGATGGAACAGGTGCTGGGTCGCGGCGTGCGCACCTGTAGCCATTCACTCTTGGACAAGAAGGAGCGGAATACTACGATTTATTTGCTCGTGAATGTGCTGCCCGAGGAGGATGCCGAGACTGCCGATTTATATATGTATCGTGTGGCGATGAACAAGGCGATTCAGATGGGCAAAGTCTCGCGTGTTCTTAAGCGCTATGCGCTTGACTGTAATCTGAACATTGACGCAATTCTCATCCCTGCTGGTTCGCTGGACCCGCAGACACAAGAAGATGCGCAAGGAGCTCCGCGCCAGGTGGAGTTCAATGATACTGAATTCACCGCGATCTGCGACTGGATTGATACATGCACATACGAATGTGCCAAGAAGATGGAGAAGCCGATTAACATTGCGACGGCCGACCGCTCAACCTATGATGAATTCAGCGCGAAGTGGCACGAGGCCGAGCTGCGCGACGCGGTTCGCGCCATCTTCCAGGAGAATGAGCAGCCTGCGTTTCGGTTTGAAGAGATACGGGAGATTATGTCCGCAATTCCGACATCGGCACTGCGCGGTCTTCTCGCAGATATCGTCGGCAATCACTCTTTCCGCATCAAGATTGGAAAGAAAGAGGGATATATTGAATTCCGCAACGGGTATTATCTGTTTCAGCCTTATGGCCTTCTCGACACCAATCTTCCTCTGTCGCTTCGTATCCAGGACTATCCTGTGAAGCGCGATTCCTTCGAGCCGATTGTAGTCCAGATTCAGCGTGCAGAGGTGGTGACGCGCGGTATTTGGCCCGCGATACTCCAGCTGGCTGGGGCAGTTCGCAGGGGCGAAGATCCGGCGGCGGCCTTTGCTGGCGTGAATGCTGGACTGGCCGAGCGTTACACGAACCCTGCGGAACTCGTTAAGGAACAGCAGCATATCTTCGGTCTCCTCTGGTTTTATGAGACGATGCGTGAAAATGAGGGATGGCGCGCCGCGCTGGCGGAGGCCTTTCTGGGACTCGTATGGGACGAGATTCTGCGGCCGAAGGAGCAGACGGAACTGTTACAGGATGAGACGGCTCGCAAAATCGGAGGCGAGCAGTTGCTGCGGAAGGGGTCGCGCGAGGCCTTCCGTTATATAGATGGACAGAGTGGTGAATTGCGCTATTTGTGCGGTGACAAGCCGTGTGACGTGGCGGTTGCTCGGCTGTTTGACGGAGATGCTGCAGACCCTCTGAATATGCTGCAGGCGAATACGGGCACGACGGGTGCTCTATATGGTTTCTTAGTTCCCAATCTGAAATCGGGCTATTTGACGTTCAAGACGACGGATAAGCCTGCCACTGTGGGCAAGGTGCCTCCCAAAGGCGGTGAATGTGACATTGTTACACAGATCTCCTACCACTTTACCGCACTGGTAGAGCTAGGAAACTTGCTGGCGGCAGCTGGCCTTCCCCGTTTTGGACTTACGTTGGCTGAATTCCAGGGGGCCAGAAAGTTCCAGAATTCGTCGCGCGCTTGTAGTTTGAAGAATGTGATTCTGCGCTGGATGAGTCTTATGAAAGTGGGAGGTCGCATCTGGTTCTTCCGCCCGGTTGCTGCTTATAAGTCAAAGCACCAAGTTCTGGCGAACAAGCCCAAGAAGGTTCGTGCGAAGAAGGGTGCGGCGGCGGCGGCAGAAGAAGGTAAAGAGGAAGTGTAGATATGTCCAGGGAATCCTCCTCGGAGCCTCGTCGGATACCTTTCAGGGAATCCTCCTCGGAGCCTCGTCGGATACCTTTCAGGGAATCCTCCTCGGAGCCTCGTCGGATACCTTTCAGGGAGTTCACCCT
>Ga0136642_1000838_pt1 | contig 14639 bp, 22 predicted proteins | sample LowCatLa1302831Y_FD_115313 | JGI IMG/M metagenome (GOLD analysis project Ga0136642, IMG submission 115313) | Freshwater microbial communities from Lower Cathedral Lake, Yosemite National Park, California, USA - 13028-31Y | ecosystem: Environmental > Aquatic > Freshwater > Lake ... | reverse complement strand
GAAACGGCGGCACCCGAAACAGACAACAAGTGTTGGATATCGTCCGAACCCGATGGTGACGGAGTTAAAGCGTGGGCGCATCGTGATGGAAGCGGATATGCGTGGGGAAAAGGATACAAAGGAGTTGAAACTCCAGATGGTAAGCCCGAATGTCCACCGGTTGGAGCTCGTAGGCGTCGCGGGGGTGCGCAAACTCCAGGTGGTGTAAAGCCCACGGGAGGACGCCTTCGTCGTCGCACGCGGGGTCGTCATGCACCCCGCAGGTCCACGCGGGGGCGTCGTCGCTGAACGCGTTTCTTTTAGTTACACTAAGTAAATGGTCCGTCGCACTCGTCGTTCACGCAGGCGGGGTGGTAATCCTCCAGGAAGTAGTGCGGCCGCGGCGGAGGAGGACGAGGACGAGGACGAGGACGGGAACGACGAAGGCCACCTACCACCTGTGGACGATGAGTTCTTCGCGCGCCGCATGAAAGGGAGGCAACCCAAGCCCGTACCCGAAACGGCGGCACCCGAAACAGACAACAAGTGTTGGATATCGTCCGAACCCGATGGTGACGGAGTTAAAGCGTGGGCGCATCGTGATGGAAGCGGATATGCGTGGGGTAAGGGAGAGAAGGGAGTTGAAACTCCAGATGATGGGCCCGAATGTCCACCGGTTGGAGCTCGTAGGCGTCGCGGGGGTGCGCAAACTCCAGGTGGTGTAAAGCCCACAGGAGGACGCCGTCGCACCCGTCGTCGCCAACCCCGTCGGAAAACCTCTCGCCGTAAGCAGTAATGGGGCAGGCACTCTCCTTTGCATACAACCTTGGACCTGGCATCCCCGAGGAGCCACCGAAAACACAGACTGTCGTGGATGTAGCCACCTGCATCTACGACACCCCCTTATACTGCGACATGGCTGTGGGATTGGTCTTCTTCAATCCTGCCAAGTCCAAGCGCATGCTCATGAACTACCTGTACACGGTGGAAAAATTGAAGCGTGCCAAACTGCCCTACTACACTCTGGAACTGGTCTACGGCAAGGGGGAACCCGAGATTGCCGACGCCTTCCACGTGTACGCCAAGAATGTCCTCTTCAACAAGGAACAGCTCTGCCGTTTGCTGGAGACGCGCATTCCGTGGCGGTATTCCAAGGTGATGTTCATGGACGCGGATCTGGTCTTCACGAGTCCCAAATGGTATGCGGACACCTCCAAGAAGCTGGGCACTCACCAAGTCGTCCAGCCCTTCTCGTCGGCCGTGTGGCTGGACATCACGTATACTAAATCTACACTGGAGAGGTCGAGCGTCGTGTACATGAACCGCGCCAAGACCTATGACCATGTGTACCACCCTGGGTTCGCGTGGGCGTTCCAGAGGTCGTGGTTCCGCAAATACGGGTTCTACGAGTATGCCATCACGGGCAGTGGCGATACGCTCAGCACGGCGGCGTGGATGGGCGTCGAGTTTCCCAACGGATATCTCAAACCCGCATTCGTGCGTTCCTTCGCCGAGTATCGCAGGATGACGAAGCCGACCATGTCGTGCACGCCAGGCAAGGTGTATCATCTGTGGCACGGGACACACAAGAACCGCAAGTACGTCGACCGTCACCACATAGTCGACGGGGTCCCTGATGTGCAGCGCATCGTGCGTCCCAACTGGAGTGGAGTGTTCGAAGTGACAGACAAGGCCGTGGCCGACAAGTTGCTCGCATACTTCAAGGAACGGGAAGACGACGGAACTTAAACATATTTTCTGGCATTAACGCATATCACGTTGATGGTGAAGCACCTGTGTACGCTGGCCCACCGCGTACTTCAGACTCAGCAAACCTTGTCGTGCGCAGTCACTCGTATTCAACACGGATTCCTACCACATGAAAATGCAAGACAAGCCCAGCGACACCTCACTGAACTGTCGAATCTCCTTCGGGAGATCGAAGACGCCATCAAGGCACCGAAACCAACCTATAGTCAACCCCAATCACTGCATCAATGATCGATCGACTTCAGCTCGAATCCAAAGTCGTCCTCCGTCAGCGTCGGCTCGTGGCGACGCACAATCTCCTTCATGACCTCTTGGCCCTTCTCGCCCAAGATGTCGCGCAGGTACGTGTCCAATGTCTTCTTGGACAGCGTCCAGCCCCGCTTCCACTGGTTGGGGCGCTTGACCGCAAAGGTCATCTTGGACTCTTTCAGCTCAATCTTGTCGGGCAGGATATTGTTCGCGTAGACGGCGGCCAGGTCGAGCTCGAGTGTCCGCTTGGTGTCGCGAACCTCGGCAATGTCCGCATTCATCTCGGTCAGGCGCTTGGTGGTCTGGATGTACTTGCTAAGAACAGGCTTGAGGGTCTCCATGGTTTGCTCCATACTCTTAAAATCATCTGTCCGTTTTCAACAAGAGGGCATGCTGCTGTTCGATGCCAAGGAGATTGATCGTCTCCGAGAAGTCTACAACAAGGAACACCCCAAAGAAAAGCCCATCCCAAAGAGTTCGCCAACCAAGACGTGGGCTGAGCTCCAGCAGCGCCTTCATGCCAAGTGCGCCGAAGGAACGCCCTCTTGCATTGTGTCGTCTTTGATGATTCCACCCAACGCGCCACCTGACTGGGCCGCTAAGCGCACGGACTGGTTGTCGAGCGATGACATTGACAAGGTGGAACGGCAGTATACCAAGCTGTTTGACGGTTACTACTTTGTGGGCTGCGTGCCTATCGACTTTGACAAGAAGTCAGAGCTGTCGGAGTGCATCGTGAGCGCTCTGTGCTCGATGCGCATCGACAAGTTGTCCAAGAAGGGCAAGACGCGCATCGGCATCGTCTTCAACACCGACACCTCAGACGGATCAGGTGAGCATTGGATCGCGGCCTTTGTCGACATTCGGACCGATCTGGCATACCCCCGCATGACCTACTTTGATTCTTACGCCCACCACCCCGAGCCGCAGATTGTGGAGTTGATGACACGGTGGCAACAACAATGGGACGCAGTGTCTGGACAGCAGCCCATGCGGCTCTCCTACAATACAGTTCGACACCAGCAGAAGGATTCTGAGTGTGGAATGTATTGTTTGTATTTCCACTACGCCTGCCTACTCAACCTTCCCATGGACCGTCGAATCCCCGACGATGAGATGAACGCGTTCCGCAACCTCCTGTTCAGAATGCCCGAAAAGTAGTCGCTCGACTACACAATGGAACTTGTGTTGGGTGTTGGAGCCATTGCTCTCGCAGGGTACCTGATTTCGCGTGAAGTCGGCAACGACTTCCCAACTCCAGAGAACACACAGCGGAAGCGCGTGGCCGATTACTATGTGGCGGGCACGACTGACGTGGCAGATGCACTGTCCAGCGGCAAGCGTCTGCTGGAGCTCCATATTGGATCCGACATGCAGGACCGCCCCGTGATCCTGCCCTCCGAGGAGAAGTTCGAGCCTGCCTGTGTGACACTGCTGAACAAGGCGTTCGGTGGCAAAGACCCATTCATCCTGTCGCTGGTGTTCCATACAGACACAACTGTCACTCTGAACGCAGTGGCCAAGTCCCTGCGCGAGACCCTGCATCGCCACCTTGTGCCGCCGACTCCCGAACTCGCTGAACTTCCGCTAGATTCCTTGGCTGGCAAACTGATTCTGGTCTCTGGTCCCGAGACGCGTGGGTCTGATCTGGACTCGCTGGTGACCCTGTCGTGGGGCGACTCGGGTCTGCGGCGACTGGACTATGCTCGTGCTCTCCATCCTCGCGAGCCCGAGGAGCTGAGGCAGTTTGCGGCACATCACTTGGTCTTGGTGGTGACGGACAAGTCGAAAAATGTCTATGCGGGCGACAATGAGGTGATTGCGTCAGGATGCCAGTGGAACCTGGCAGGGTCAGGTGCTGGATTCATCGAGCGCGTTTGATTTTCTCGCGTGGTAAACAAAATGGCGAACCCTTGGCTCTCTCACGTAAAGTCGACAATGGCGGACATGAGGCGCAAGGGCACCTACAAGAAGGGCATGGGCCTCTCGCAGGTGATCGAAGCGGCGAAGCTGACCTACACGAAGTCGGACTCTTCTGGCACGTCGGACAAGAAGACACGCCGTGGCCGCAAGTCGGGCCGCAAGAGCCGCAAGAGCCGCAAGAGCCGCAAGAGCCGCAAGGGGTTCATGGGAATCATGTAATGGATCTCCAGATCACATAGAATGTAAACACGAACCAACACAGAAGATACACTTGCATACACAATGTGGCGCGCTCGTCTCGTTGTTTAGCCAAGTAATTCTCGGTGTGAAATCCGATGAGTCCGTCGATGGTCTCGTTGTTTAGTGTACCCTCCTCCTCGCATCTTTCTACAGGTCTTTCCATGGTAGGTTTTCTTTGAACATCCGCTCTTGTAGTAAGCCACATGGTGTGAATATCCTCGGTAGGTAGAGATCCGCGAACCCGTTTTTGAGGATAATGCCTTGAGCAGACCATACATCCACTTCGTGTAGACACGCTGGGACTCCAGAGCAGGTTCGTGGGCAGACACATAGTCGGCAAACACGGTCCGCAACTCCTCGAATGGATACGCCTTGGCAAGTGCATGCATGAACGTGCGCTGCAACGCCATGTCCGTCTGCTCTGGCTTGGCGGGGTAGATGTAGGCCACCGACATCAGGAAATCACGCCCTGGGACCTTGGTGGGTTTCATGGACATGTACTTGGCCTTGACCGCCTCAAATGCGGGGTCGGGTCCAGGGTTCACCACAGTTGGGTCATCCGCACACTGGGTGCGGAGTTTGTTGTTGACCATGTTGTGGATCTCGTACAGCCACTTGCCTGGATCTCCGCGTAACGGGTGATCGTGGACATACTTGGTCGTGCTTACCCGACAGTATTTGCAGGGCAGTACATCCTTCATGAGATTCAAGACATCGTCGGGGTGGGGAGAACGGAAGGCAATCAGGTGGAACAACTCCCACCCACTCGGCCCGAAGAAGCGAGTATCCATTGTGTCTACTTAACATCTTTCGTAGCGATCCAGGCGGCGATCTGGATGGTCATGGCGGCATCGGAGACGGGATCGTGAGCCTTGCCGACGAGGAACGCCTTCTTCAGATCGGCACTCAGCTCTTTCTTGATGCACTCGTAGGTCTCCTCCAGCTTGGCCGTTCCGCATCGCTTGGTGAACTGCGGATTGTGCGTGGCAATGTCCACGATGCCCAACGGAGCATGGTAGGTGAATCCCTGGGTCCGACACGCAGACTTCAATGCCTTGAGGTCCATATCCCCCTTGATCACCACAACGGACTCGGACATCAACTTGACGAAGCCCTTCAACCACGCCGCAGTCTTCAAGTGGGGCTTGACCTTGGGGTCTGCAAAGTACTCCTTCACGATATCGTCGTCGCCCAAGAACTCGGGGGCCGAGCGTTCCGTCTCTTCCAGGATATCCAGCGCCTCTGCCGTCTTGGGCGTGGTGGTGGAGAACTTGGACGAGACACGGTTCAACTGGCCAGGGGGCGGAGGTAGAACTGCAAAGAAGGGTGGTGCGCGTGTCCACGAGTCACCTGTGCGGGTTAAATGGTATCCACCAATCTCACGGGGCAAGAAGGCTTGACCCCTGTGCCAGAACTCGCAGTCAAACGCGAGCAGAGATGGACACCCACCTGCCATCTGATCCAACGCGGCGCTGCGGATCTTCATTATACACCTCTCCAAAAAGAATGTGAACCTGAAAACAAAATGCTCGACACCCGCGATATCATCATCCTGACGGCGGCCTTCTACCTTGGCAGCGTTGTGTCCAAGTTCTTTGGCTCTCTGACAGACGGCATCATCATGCCGCTGTTGGCGCCCGCAGTTGCCGCGGAGAAGGGTGTCTCGGCCTTCACGGTGAAGTTTGGGTCCACAAACCTGAAGATCGGGCAGGCGTTAGTGGACCTCATCAACCTCATTGTGTCCTTTGTGATTGTCGTGTTCACAATCGGTCTTCTGCGGACCTATGTCCTGAGCCGTATCGGTGCCCGCCGTAATGGTGGTGACGACGAATAAAAACGATGTAAGTCATAATGGACTTCCTCCGACGCCTCAATCCGTTTGGATCCGCGACCACTGCCCCTGCGCCGACGACTAGAGGTGCCCCACCCCCAGCGGCTCCTCCTGCGGGTCCCAGCGGCATGGGTGGACGTCGGCGCACCTACCGCAAGAAGCACCTTAAGCGTCGCCGAGGCGGAAGGAAGTCCACCCGCCGATAGGCACCTTGCCGTAGGCAGCATCCATACGCTTTCGGAGCTCCCCAGTGGATGCACCTGTTCCAAAGCGCTGGACATCGTTGGCCCGCTTCCACTCATTGAACATAATCAGAACTGATGTCCATGTCACGGATGCACGCTCGTCGCCTGCGGGAGGCGGGGTCTGCGCCTCATGGATCTTCTCGCGGAGGAACCTGGCGATCGCGTCATTGTCCTCCTTGTAGTCGCTCGTGTACGCCATGACCTTGCCAGGCGGGGTGAGCTTGCGGTGGCCATTGCCCTCCTTGAAGATGCTCACCAGATACGACAGGAAACACGCAGCCCACTCGGTGGACACCACCTTGTGCTGGATCGACTCGTCCATCAGCTTCTCGTGGTTCTTGATCGGGTTCACCACGAACTTGTTGGGGTAGTCCACGACCACCAGACGACGCCATGTGCCACCATCCGTGGTGTTGATGACAGGCTTGTCGTTGCAAGAGAAGAAGAAGCGGAACTGGGGAACAAACTCCACCATCTGCTTGGATCCCGCATACAAGTCGCGGCAGATCACGGGCTCAGACGAGGTGAGCTCCTTGAGGTAGCCACTGTTGAAGGACGCACCCTCGTCGGGCTCTGACATGGTGGCGAAGCGCTTGCCCTTCAACCTCATCAAATCTGGATTCGCGGAGCCCGTCTTGCCACGACCCTGTGTCAGCATGGTCACCGAAGCCTTAGTCGCGTAATCACCCAGCGCCTTCATCATCAGATTCATGAGCATGGACTTGCCGTTCGAGCCGTTGCCCGTGAGGATGTGGAACTTCTGGGATTCGTTGGCACCCGACAAGGCGGTGGACAGACACGCAAGGAAGTACGTCCGCACCTCGGGGTCAGGCAACACATCGTGGATGAACTTGTTGAGCTCGTTCCAGCACTCGTGTTGGTAGTACAGCTTCTCAGCATCATAGTCCAGATTGGTCGAGAAGGACACATAATCTTCGGGCTTGCCATCGCGGAACTCCATCTTCAGCGTGTCCAGCACGCCATTGTTGAAGGCAATGAGGTTGTGGTTCTCGTCCACCTTGTTCACGAACTCCTCGTCGAGGAACAACTCGCGGCACTCGCGCATGACATTCTCCTTGAAACGACTGGTCTTGAGCTTCATGCGCATGTCCGTGTATGTCTTCAGCTTCTTCTCTGCACGACAGCGGTCGCAATTGATCTCCTCGTGCTTGCCGTCGGGACATTGCGGGATATCCTCCATCTGCGACATGAACACCTTGGCTTGGTCCCAGAATCGACGGGCAATCTCGTTGGAGAGCTTGCACTGCAGATCAATGCCCTTGTCGGTCTCCTTCCACGTGTGGGTCATGAAGCGGAACCAGTTGGAGGAACTGAAGCGAGCACACTTGTACATGTCGCGATACATCGAGAACACCACCAAGGCCACATCATGCTCCGTCTGCGTGGACACGGCCTCGTTCACCAAGTAATCGATATTCCGCTTCTCAATCTCCTCATACTTGTCAAAGTTGTCGATCCTCGACCAGTTCAGCAGGCTCTTCTCGCTGAGGCGCGCACCATCGTTGCGGAAGGTGAAGGAGTCCCACTTTGCAATGGACTCACGCTCCTTGTATCCCTCGCCCTGCGCGGAGAACTCCAGCCATGTCCCCGCAAGGTCGGAGTGAATGTTCTTCATGCAGAGACCTGTGTTGATCCAGTCTTGGTAGGTCTTGTATCGGAACTCGGCCAGGTTGAAGATGTGGTCACGGAACCGACGCAGCTGATCCTCTGTCAACGGCGTCTGGACCGTCATGCGAGTCGGCGACGAACCGCGGGAGTTCACATCGCCTGGACGCACAGCAGGTCGGCCACGTGCAGGAAGAACCGCAGACCCACCCGAGATTCGCACGGGCTCCTCGGTCCGATCATACAGCTTGCCCGCCTCCGTCAACGGAGACGCATCCGACGAGTGGGCCCGCACGGAGTACTTGCGAATCAGATTGGAGGTGATACGCGGCTCCTCGTCGTCAATCGTCGTCTCTCCCGTCTTGACATCCCAGTCGACGGTGTACTTGAAGCGATACGGAAGGGGCTGGACGCCATTCTCGAGCGGCTTTCCTGAACGGAGCAACGGCCACCATGTGCTGTGGTTGAGCACTGCAGAATCATAGACATCGCGCCACCCCTTCTTCAGCCCAAGACCAGGGAAGTGCGCCTCCATGCGCGGAAGAAGAGCGTTCTTGATCGCATTCTCCACACCCTTGTTTGTCTTCACCTGCGGCACCACAATGTGAATGCCTGACTTGGACTCGTTCTTTGACGGATAGTACGTCGGCTCGGGCTTCTCCATCACACAAACCTCGACTACGCTCTCGTCTGGAATCGCATGGTAGCGCTTCACCTCGGACATGTAGTCCTTGACGAACGACACTACCTGCGCCTGGGTGTGTCGATGGTCCTCAACCTTGCCGTCGTAAATGAAGTCAAGATCCACTCGCAACGAGCCGATGGGCGTCATCTTCTCCGTGATGGTCAACATGCCAACATTCTTGACGTAGTCGGCATACAGGTCATAGAAGTGCCCGAGATCGTCTTCGTTCGAGATATTGTACATCTTGCAGATGGCCCGCAGCTGGTGAGTCTCCTGCCCCGAACCCTTATCAGATTCGTGCTTCTCAAGAAAGGTGCGAAGCTTCGACGGCTGCATCCTGTATTGAAGGAGGGACAAGAATCCAAGTCCGATAGGTCCATTTTTAACGCACAAATATGGGAACATGGAATCCCGAAGCCTGAATAGGCGGAGGGAAAATGGATAGCGTTTCTCTAGGGGAAACACAAGACAATGAAGTTCTGCACTCAGTGTTCCAATTTCCTGTACGACATTGTGGAGCGGGAGGCCGAGGGACGTAAGGGGGCCTTCCTCAAGTGTCGCTCGTGTCCCTACGAGGAGCCGATTGTGAAGGAGAACCCTGTGGTCTACGAGCATGACCTAAAGCAGGACACATCCGTGCAGTACTCCATCAATCCGTACCTGAAGTATGACTCGACGCTACCTCGCTTCAAGACCATGGTGTGCCCTAACCAAACCTGCCCAACGCGGGGCAAGGAGTCCGACATTGTGGGGATCAAGTTGGACCCCGTCAATGTAGTCTGGATGTATCAATGTGCAGTGTGTGATGAGATGTGGAAGCAGAGTGCGAAGGGCGTCTGAGCGACGCGCCGAGGAGCTCATGCGACGTGCGGCCGACCAGGCGGCGGCGGGCTGAACAAGCGGACGGCCGAGCGAGGAGCAAGGGGTGTAGTGCCCGCACCGCTGGTGGACACGGTGGACAGATTTTTAGGGTTATTGACACGCCCGTAGCCCGGGTAAGGCACCACGCGGCCCAGCTTGGTGTAGGGTTGGGTCGTACTGGTCGACAAGGTTACCAGAGACGCTTGGCTCGCTGTCAATACGGCGTTCAGCGCGGACTGTGTGGCAAAGGGCTGGGCAGACGTTTGAATCGTTGTGGGAACCTTGTTGTTGGCGTATGCCAGCGACGCAGCCTTGTTTTTCACGAAGGTCGTGTAGTCCGAGGCAGAGAGCGTCGGCATTTGTGATGTGTCCCGATTATTTCCCTGTGTTTCTGGATGTTGTCGCCTTGACCGCGGTTGCTACCGACTTGACGGGATTCACAGTAGCCGAAACCTTTGATGCCACCACGATTGTGCTTGTGGCAGCCTTTGATGTGACCATTGTAACTCCAGCCGACGACGCTTTTGACTGAACATTGGGTGCCTTCAGCGTGTTTGCATTCGCCTTGATGAATGTGGTGTGCTCGGATGAAGCTCCCTTCAGTAGCGGCATTTATTGAAAACGAAAGAAGATACCTTGAAGACAAGAGAGCATGGACCACCCTGAAGTCAAGCCCGTATTTCGTCCTGAGGTTGTGGAGGCCCTGAAGGTGGCGCGCGTTACGCAGCCATTCTTCACCAAGTATGAGTATGTGGATATGCTAGCTGCGCGGGCACAGCAGATTGCAGACGGCGCCAAGCCCCTTGTGGGGCTGGAGGGTCTCAAGACGGGGGATCCGATGTTTATTTGGAACATTGCCAAGCGAGAGATTGAGCAGCGCAAACTGCCGTTCATGGTGCGTCGGCAACTTCCAAACGGGACATCGGAGTTCTGGAGCGCTCAAGAGCTAGAGATGAATTGGTAATCAGAATGGCAAGAGCCAAGCCGAACGAGGCTGCCCAGTGGAGGCTGACGTGATACGGAGTTGCGATGCGCACGTCAGGATTCCATACCAGCTCCTTTTTTAGGTGACCATAGTAGAACAACCCGAAACAGTAGGCCACGCAGGTCACGTACGCGAACAGAATGTAGTCTCGGTGGGCCAATGTCAATACAGATGGAACCAGACTGTTGGCGGCCACAAGGTCGATCCAGAACACCACAGGGTGCTTGGTGAGATGGTAGGTCACCGAGACGACAACCACTCCAGCATGATACCACACCCGAATCGTGTCGCCTGACTTCCACGCAGCCCACGCGGGAATCAGGAGCATCAAACTCGAGGTGGCCAACACATAGTTGGGCCTCATTGCTTATTCGCCCGAAAGGCGACTGAGGTCCTCTGCCGAGGGGGGAAACAGCAGCTCCGTCTTGGACGGGGTGCCAGGTGCATAGACGGTCGGTGTCTCGTGCTTCGTGGTTCCATTCGCCATGGACACATCGATGGAGTTGGCCGAGAAGCGGCTCACATCGGGGTCGTAGGTGGACTGAAACGGACTGGCTGTGAAGATGTACACGAACAATCCGAGAATCACAACGACAAAGAGGACGACACCTGCTGTGCGGAGCTTGGGAAACTTGACCTTCATTACTTGTTTGACTCGAAAAAACGGAAGCCACCGAAGTAGTAAACCAGTGAAGCATGGATTTCCCGATTCCGATCAAGTGCTACACCTGCAATCTCCCTCTCGCTGGCAAGTGGCTTCGGTTCCTCGAGTTGGTCAAGGAGGGGCGTCGTGAGGACGGTAGGCCCGAGACCTCTGAGATTCTGTATCTCACCCATTCGACAACCGTCACTGCCGAGGGGCGAGCCATGACAGCTCTCGGACTCACGCGAGAGTGCTGCCGTCGCCACCTCTTGACGCATCCTGGGGTCTAATTTCTAGGTGAAGATGTAAGGATGTCTTCCTACAGTGAATACCTCAACCGCCACAAGCAGCGGCTTGTCAAGATTGTGGATACGCGCCCCCACCGCGATGCGGGGCACCAGACCGAGATTATCCGTATGCAGGCGGCAGCGGGCAACTACGAAACCGTGGTCCCCAAGACGGCATGTGCACTTGTTCTGAATGCGCCCTCGACCGCCTCTGCCGCCAGCGTGTTGTATGGAGGTGGCCACAATGTTCAGGATGCCTCTGCCTTTTTGGCATTCCAAAGCGGTGGTGCGGTGGCCAATGGTGCACTTCCCAAGAACGCCAAGACTTCCCAGATCACCTTGCCCTGCTACACGAGCGCCACAATTCCCGAGCTGCAGGACATCCTGAACGGGTCGACCAAACTGAATAAGGTGGATCCCACAGTCTACGCGAACCAGCAGGGACACAAGACCACGCCCAGGAACGGTAAGTGTTGTTTGGTGTGCAAGCGGGTTGAGTTCTCGCCGACCTGCACGGCCTGTGCAGGTGCATTAGCAACGCCCAACCAGTTTGGACGTGGATACAAAAACACTTACCAATATCGTAGCACAATAACCTAATGCTGACCATCTACACCTACACCGCTCCGAAACCGGCAGATGTGTTCGACTTGTCAGAAACTCCGTTGGAGCAGCTGGCCGACACAGCCACTGCAATTCTGTCCCATCACAAGACAGCCGTCATCTGGTTCGGCTATCTTGAAGGATGGATGCTCACTCCCATGGAAGAGGTGCGCCTTCGCAAGGTCATCCGTGCATTTCCTTGCCACGTGATGTCTCGCGTTCCCTTCTCCTTCTCCAACGCCTGGAAAAACGAAATCGATTGCATTTACACAGCGTCACCCCATGGACACTCCGACACTGACCACCATGGTGGTGCTGTACACCCTGGATGTGAAGATGAACACGACCGCCCTCCTCGAGTCTTTGCCGTTGACCGAGGCGCTGATCAAGATTGAGAAGCAGGGCTCTCCCATTCGGGGGTCAAGCAAGCGAGACCTCATCAAGCGCCGCAGCAAGAAGGTTGCGCCCAAGCGGACTACGGGCTTCGGTCACAATTCGATCACCTTGGTGGTCATGAGCGATGGAGATGGATCCCTTCTTCGCAAAGAGATTACGGTCAAGGTCTTCCAGAACGGCGTGTTTCACATCACGGGCGTTCTGGACGAAAAGTATGACCGCAACGTGATGTCGTTTCTGCAGAACCATATCCAGACAACCTGCCCCGCTGCCGTGACGGAGGGAACCTGGGACCTGAAGAATAGACGGGTGGTTCTGATGAACTACAAGACGCGGCTGACCACGACCAAGAGCCTGTCGCGAGAGCAGCTGTATGCGGGGCTCCGTGCGGCTGGAGTCAAGACAAATTACGAGCCTGCTGTGTATCCTGCCGTCAAGATCTACTTTCCCGAGACCAAGTGGATTGCCAAGGTCTTCCGCACGGGGAACATCATTCTGACGGGAATGACAGCACACGAAGAGTGCATGAAACTGGTGTGTGCGTTGAAACCGCTTATACATTCTGTGAGTACTCCTCATAATGCAGGCTCGTGAACTGACACCAGAGGAAGTTGCCGCGGGTGAAGCCCACATCATCACAACGGATCTCAAGGCTACAGAGATTCAGGCACTCGTCCGCAACATGGACCATTCCAAGAAGACATGGCGCGCACTGCCTCGCGAGGAGTTTCTGGCCAAGCTACAGGAGGAGAACTCTGTTTTGTATTACAATTACCCCAGCCTGTGGCAGATGCACGCCGAGGATCGTCTGGATGCGACCTTTTTCGAGATGCTGTCCATGAAGCGGAAAGTGGAAAAGGGTGAGATTACCGCCGAGCAGGCGTCGGTGGTGGTGGGCAAGAAGCTGTACGAGAAGTTCATTCCGCAGGTGACGGAGAATGCACCAGCCGTGCCGACCATGAGCTATAAGGACTACTACAAGCAGTTCGGCGGTGCATCTACCCGTACCGCTCCCGCATCTCAGAATAGGTCATCGGAACATCCTTGAACTTGGCCAGCGACGCAAACTGCTGCTTCAGAGTCATATTGTTGCTGGTCTGGGAAAGAAAGTCCTCGCGGGTCGCGGGTGTCGGAAGGTCCATGTCAGCCTCAACGAGGGGGTCGCTCGCAGTGACCACGCCCGTGGCTGCACATCCCGCATCCACAAAGGACTCGAAGGTCATGTTGCCCTCCATGCGCTTGAAGATGTCGCCGATGGTCTTGACGTTCTCCACGAGCTTGGGCAGGGGCGTGTCGGGGCGCTGAGGCGGGGGGTTTCCAGAGAGGTCAATGGGGTCGGACATGCGCTTTCCTTGTATTTGGAAACTGTTTTCGTTTTTAAGTGTGAACAAAAGGAAAATGACACCAATCCTCGCAGAGTTTCTCGGCACACTGCTGTTGATTGGAACCATTTCGTTTGTGGGTACACCCCTTGCTATCGGTGCAGCCCTCGCGGTTGCTGCGTACTTCCTAGGCCCTATCTCGGGTGGTCACTTCAACCCTGCCGTGACGCTGTGGGCATTCTTGTCCAACAAGGTCAGCCCTACTCGCGCAATGATGCACGTGGCTGCTCAGTGCCTAGCCGCCGTCTCCGTCTTTGCATTGAAGATGGCAATGTGATTCGCAAAGTCCTCGGACATCTCACGCGCCGAGATGTTGGGATGAAGCCACTTGGACGCCTCCAGGAGGCTCACGTCATCCTCACCCATGTGCTCGGTCAGCACCTTATCAACACGGTAGTGAACAGCCAGCGGGCTGCGGTGCAGAGCCGTCGCCACCTCGGGAACACTCTTGTTCTCGTGGCGGAACAGACGAACCATGTCGCGCTCCTCCTGCTGAGTCCAGCGCTCACCCGTCATATTGTAGCGATTCAGCGTCACTCGAGCGGACTCGCCGCTGAAGTCAAGGACACGGGCGACGGGGACGGCGCGAGCGACGGCGTTCTTCTGGAAGCGAGTGTAGGCAGGCATCTTGGTATGAGGTGGAGTTCCATCTCGTACCAAGTTTCCGTTTTTACGGCGGGGGTGTGCCGCAGGGAGGGATTGAACCTCCGACCTACCGCTGATTGTGATTTCGAAGGAGGTCCTCCGACTGTACAAAGCGGGTGCTCTACCACTGAGCTACGACGGCGGGGTGTGCGGGTGGGGGAACGATGTCCCCCGAGTGTACACGAAATGGGATTCGAACCCATGAGCTTGCGCAGCAGGTCTTGAATCTGCCTCCTTAACCACTCGGACATTCGTGTTACGGGCTGAGTAAGCCCTTGGATTACGAGCG
>Ga0136642_1000837_pt1 | contig 14639 bp, 14 predicted proteins | sample LowCatLa1302831Y_FD_115313 | JGI IMG/M metagenome (GOLD analysis project Ga0136642, IMG submission 115313) | Freshwater microbial communities from Lower Cathedral Lake, Yosemite National Park, California, USA - 13028-31Y | ecosystem: Environmental > Aquatic > Freshwater > Lake ... | reverse complement strand
CCCACCGTTCTGAACTGCCGATTCACCGCCTCCTCACCATAGCGCTCATCGCCGAGGAGGGGGTGCCCAAGGTGAAGCGCATGCACACGAATCTGATGGGTTCGTCCCGTGATCGGACGGGCTTCAACCAGCGTCGCCCCCTGAAACAGATCAAGGCGCTTAAATTCGGTCATCGCCGCCTTGCCATCGCGGGCCACCCTCACCATCCGCTCGCCACTCTGAAGAACATTTTTCTTGAGGGGGGCATCGACCATGATTTTTTTCTTAGCCCACTGACCGGCGATGAGAGCCACATAAACCTTATTGACGTCGTCCTCTCGAAACTGGGTATGCAGCGACTTCAAGGCACTGCGCTTTTTGGCAATCAGGAGACAACCAGAGGTTTCACGATCAAGACGATGAACGAGTTCTAGAAATTTCGCGGTCGGCCGAAGCTCCCTTAAGGCCTCAATGACGCCATAGCTCAGTCCGCTGCCGCCATGAACCGCCATCCCTGAGGATTTATTCAGCACCAAAAGATCCTCATCCTCATAAAGAATGCGCGGCTCAATCCGTGATCTTAGGGCTTCAAGGGGTAATTGAGGGGCATCCCGCTCAGCGACACGGACGGGGGGGACGCGGACCCTATCACCCGCCTCAAGACGGTCTTGAGCCTTAACCCGACCCCCGTTACGTCGAACTTCACCCGTTCTTAAGATCCGGTAGACATGGCTCTTCGGTACGCCCTTAAGGCGCGTAAACAGGAAATTGTCAACGCGCTGTCCGGCGTGATCGGCATCGACCTCAATCATCTGGACAGTCGGACTGCTCGGCGGCGTATTCATCGAGGGAATAATAGCAGTATGATCGATTAAATTGATGATTTGACGGCGGATTGTTATAGTTATACCGGTTGGGGTCTTGGTGCGCGCGACAAAGAGAGATGTTGCCGCCAAGCCGGCATAACGAAACGAATAAAGTGCGAACGTCCATAAAGAGCGGGATGGATGTTGCGCGCCGCCGGCCAGAAGCCACCCCATCACGAATTCTGATAAGGAACGCAGCCCTCATAAGGTCAACTTCTGATGACCTTATGAACCTGTTGCGTGAACCGATTTGGATCCCGCACCGCCCTTGCCCTCCCCTTGCCTGACGTGAATGATCCGTCGGCGGTGGGTTGCCGCGGCGAATCGTAAACAACCAGGGTTTTGAGCGCTCGACCCATGACGAGCCGAAACGATGCGACCCGAGTGGACCATTGTGGTTTTATCCGCGTTATTTGCGGATGACGCTAACCGGATTTTCAGGATCTGAACAGCCGGCCGGGATAGATGATCCTGGCGCTGATCGGTCCTAATAAGACGCGCAGCCACCTTAAGAAGTGGTCTCGGGGCGCCAAGGAATTGAGTCAATGAAAAGAATGTTAATCAATGCCACGCAACCGGAAGAACTCCGGGTTGCGTTGGTGGATGGTCAAAAACTTTATGATTTTGACATCGAGGTCCCCTCCAGGGAACAGAAAAAAGCCAATATTTACAAGGGCATCATCAGCCGGGTAGAACCCAGCCTGGAGGCGGCCTTCGTCAACTTCGGCTCTGACCGCCATGGATTCCTCCCCTTCAAGGAGATTCTTCCCTCCTATGTCGGCATTGCCGACGATCAGGAAGTCAGTCGCCGCGATATCAAGGAAAAACTCCGCGAAGGTCAGGAAATTCTGATCCAAGTCGAAAAGGAAGAACGCGGCACCAAAGGGGCTGCGCTCACCACCTATATCAGCCTTGCGGGGAGCTATCTGGTGCTGATGCCCAATAACCCAAGGGCTGGCGGCATTTCAAGACGCATCGAAGGCGATACTCGAACCGATATGCGCGAGGTCATGGCGGCCCTTCAGGTCCCCGAAGGCATGGGTCTCATCATCCGAACCGCCGGGGGCGGTAAATCGGTCGAAGAGCTGCAGTGGGACATGAATTACCTCCTGCAGCTGTGGGAGGCGATCGAACGATCCGCCGCCGAAAAACCGGCCCCCCTCTTGGTCTTCCAGGAAAGTAACGTCATCATCAGAGCATTGCGCGATCACCTTCGCGGTGACATCGACGAAATTCTGATTGATGACCCGGCGACTTTTAATCTGGTGCAGAGCTTCCTGCAACAGGTGATGCCTCAGTTCATTAACAAGGCCAAGCAATATCAGGATAACGTTCCGCTCTTCAACCGTTATCAGATCGAAAGCCAAATCGAACTCGCCTATGCCCGCGAGGTCCCTCTCCCCTCAGGGGGCGCCATTGTCATTGACCATTCAGAAGCGCTCACCGCGATCGATATCAATTCGGCCCGCGCCACCAAAGGCGGCGATATCGAGGAAACGGCGCTCAACACCAATCTCGAAGCCGCTGATGAAATCGCCCGCCAATTAAGGCTTCGAGACCTTGGCGGTCTTTTTGTCATCGACTTTATCGACATGATGGCGTCAAGAAACCAGCGCGCGGTAGAGAACCGCCTAAGGGACGCCGTCCGCATGGATCGAGCCAGAATTCAGCTCGGCAGGATCTCGCGTTTTGGCCTTCTTGAAATGTCTCGCCAGCGCCTGCGGCCTTCGCTCGGTGAATCGAGCCTTCTGACCTGCCCTCGCTGTCAGGGGCAAGGCACGATCCGTAGCGTTGAATCCTTGGCACTCTCCGTGATGCGGATCATCGAGGAAGAAGCGATCAAGAAGAACACCGGCAAAGTCATCGCCTATCTGCCGGTTGATTCTGCGACCTACCTCTTAAATGAAAAGCGTCCCACGATCAACGACATCGAAAAGCGCCACAACGTTTCAGTCCTGATTATTCCAAGTAAGCATCTTGAAACTCCGGCCTATGAAATCCAGCGGGTGCGCTCCGCCGACGCCACTGAAGAGGATGAAAAGGCCCCAAGTTACGGCATCGCGCGCGCCGATATCTCAAGCGACGACCGTTACACTCGGGAAATTCAGGCCAACACCATGGAGCCTGCCGTCCGGGAGTTTCTCCCGGATCGTCCAGCAAGGCCCGCTCCACCGCCCAGTCAACAGGCCATCAATACCGCCTCCGGCAACAAAAACGGCGGACTCATCCAGCGGTTCCTAACGCTCCTGACGGGGCCTCGAACCGAAGAAGAGGAGAAGGCGAGGGAGCGGAATGATGAACGTCCCGTCGAACCCCTTAATGAGAATCGCCGCCCTCCCTCATCCACACAGCCCCAAGGACAACGCCGAGGCGGTCAGGGACAACGCGGACAGGGTCAGCGGCGCCAGGATCAAGAACCGCGCCATAGTCGGCGCAATAACGAGACCAGACCGCCTCGAACAACTCCCGCAGCGCCCCTCGACATCCCCGAGGTCAGACTTCAAGCCCCGCTCCAAGATGAGGGCATCGAGCCGTTGGTTGAAACGCTCGAAACAGGCGAGGGTCAACTGCGGGAGGGCGGACGCCGGAGTAACCGACGCCGCCGTGGTCGCCGAGGAGGCGAGGGGCGCAATCGGTCGACCCAACCAGAAACGGTGAATGAAGCGCCGCTTGAGGGGAATGCGCCTCAAATCCAAGACGCGAGGGACGAAGAGCCCACCCAGGTCATCGAACCCATCCATGTTGCAGCAACGCTTGAGGCTGAAGACAGGATGCCGGTTCCGGAGTCGCTTGAGAGCCAAGATGAACCAGCCCGCCCGCAGCGGGCGCCACGGGCGCAGCAACCCAGGGCGCCACGGCAACGAAGCCGTAAACCGGCGGCCAGCGATGAGACTGAATCAAGCCTGGAGACACGGGAGACCGAAAGCCCTCGGAGTGCACCGGAGTCTGGGCCTGAATCCAGTCTGCTGGCACCTGCCGTCAATGGCGGACAGGTAAAGACATTGATCGAGATGGCCTCAGAAGCAACAATCGATCAGGGATCAACAGAGGAGACTGACGGGGCCAGCCCTCGCCGCCCGTCAAGAAGAAGGACGCGAAGCCGGAGAGATCGTCGCGTCCCCTTGAAATCAGGGAACGCTGAAACCTCCTCGATCACTCAGGAGCCTGTCTTAAACGTGACAGACTCGACCCCACCAGCGCCCACATCCGAGTACGGCGACGATTAAGGGGCCATTCGAGTGGGGTTTCAGAACGAAAAGATTCGCTGGAACCCCCCTCCTTACCGGAGCTTTTGGCTCTTTCCCGTGAAAAATCCTGTCACAGCACTTGGTGTATAGTACGCCCCACCTTGGGTGGCTTTTGGATGCACGTAAAACGGGCCTCATGAGCGCCTCACGGTGAGGACTATCAGTTCACCCGCACGGAATCCCTGACGATAAGGTTTTCTCCTCCCCCAGCCATCGTGTCCAACCCTAACCGCCCATCACGCCGCCGTTCATCGGGCTTTTCATCGGCCCTGATCAATCTCATGGTCGGCATCCTCGCAGGGCTGATGACCATCGGCCTGATCCTGTTCGGCTGTTACATCTACCTTCAATCACAGCTACCCACGCTGGATGCTCTCAATGACATCCATTATCAAGCGCCGATGCGCATCTATAGTCGTGATGGCCTTCTGATCGGCGAGTTTGGTGAAAAGATTCGATATCCCGTTGAACTTAAAGATGTTCCAAAACCCTTGGTGCAGGCCTTCCTAGCGGCAGAAGACAATCGCTTTTACGATCATCCAGGATTTGATTATCAGGGACTCCTGAGAGCCTCGGTGACCTATGTCATGACCGGTGAGAAACGGCAAGGCGGGAGCACCATTACGATGCAGGTCGCCCGTAATTTTTTCCTGAGCAACGAAAAAACCTTTCTTCGCAAAATTCGCGAAATCCTTCTGGCGATCAAGATCGAAGCAGAACTCCCTAAGGAACGGATCCTTGAGCTTTACCTCAATAAGATTTACCTCGGCAATCATGCCTACGGGGTGACGGCCGCGGCCAAAGTCTATTACAACAAGACCTTGGATGAATTAACGCTGGCTGAAACCGCCATGATTGCGGGTCTCCCTAAGGCACCCTCGACCTTTAACCCCATCATCAATCCGGATCGCTCGATGACCCGGAGAAACTACGTGCTCGGCCGCATGCGGGAAGGTAACTTCATTACCGATGAAGCGTACCATCGAGCTATGGAGCAACCCAATACCGCGCTCCTGCATGCGCACAACATGGACCTTGACCTTCCCTATATTGCGGAGATTGTTCGAAACCAGATGTTCGAGCAATATGGGGAAGAAGCCTATTCCAGCGGGTACCAGGTCAAGACCACCATTGATCCTAGACTCCAGTTATTGGCCGAAAAGACGCTGCGCTCCAATCTCCATCATTTTGATGAAAAAAGACGCTTCCATGCGATTAAAGAGCATATCGATCTCAAAAAATACGCTGATGAAACGGCCTGGGATCGGCAATTAGCCGTCCCAGGAAAGCTCGGTGATACGATCCCCGCATTGATTACCAGCGTCAAAGGCGGGGCTGCCGAGGTTTACCTCGGGCAAGGAAAGCACATGACCTTATCCTCACAAGATCTCGCCTGGGCCCATCAATCGCTCAATAACCAGCGGATCAAGGGAGAAAACACGAAATCCTTAGCTCCAGGCGATGTCCTAAGGCTTCGTGACAGCAATGGGCACCTCAAACTCACCCAAATCCCTGAAGTCGGTGGCGCCCTGGTGTCCGTCCTCCCCAAGGATGGCCAAGTTATCGCCATCGCCGGTGGCTATGACTTCCACTACAACAAATTTAATCGCGCCATCCAATCGAAACGGCAACCCGGTTCAGGCTTCAAACCCGTCATCTACTCGACGGCGCTGATGGAAGGCATGACGCCCTCCTCCATCGTGGTCGATGCCCCGGTCAGCTTCGGCAAATGGACACCGATGAATGCCTCGCGCCGGTTTTATGGTCCTACCCCCTTAAGGACGGCCCTGACCTATTCCCGCAACATCGTCGCCGTCAAGCTCCTGCATAAAGTCGGGGTGACCAAGGCCATTAAGTTGGCCTTGAGCTTTGGTTTTGAACCGGACGAGCTTCCGAAGGTGCTTCCCCTCGCGTTGGGCGCAGGATCTGCAAGCCCCCTTCGAATGGCTCAGATGTACTCGGTATTTGCCAATGGCGGCTTCAGGATCAACCCCTACTTCATTGAACGGGTGGATACCGACAGTGGCAAGACGATCTACCAAGCCACACCGCCGACGGCCTGTGTTGAGTGTGATCCAGCCGCAGAACCCACCGAGGGCACCGCTCGACGGGTGCTCACGCCCGAGGTTCATTTCATGATGAACTCCATGCTGAAGGATGTCGTCCGCTTCGGAACGGCGCGCAAGGCCCTTGCCTTGAAACGACCGGACATCGCCGGCAAGACAGGCACCACCAACAAGTCCTATGATGCCTGGTTCAATGGCTACACCCCAGAATTAGTGACCATTACTTGGTTTGGCTACGATGTCTACAAGAGCCTCGGCCACAACCAAATGGGTGGCGATCTCGCATTGCCGATGTGGATTGAGTTCATGGAAGAAGCCTTGAAGGACAAACCGGTCACCCTGTTCGCAGCACCTGAACCCAGTCAAGACTATCGCCGAGTCAAAATCGGCAGTAAATCGGCGACACCCGACTATGAATATATCTCCCTCAAGAAGCAGGACAAGCGGGAGGGATCACGATCCTCTCAGAACAAAACCAGCGCAAGCCCCAGCAAAGAGGATCCGAACAGCGATAGCCGTCCACGACCCAAGCCGCAGGTCAAACCAGGGAAGGAAGTGGAATCGCTATTTTAGCAAGCGACCCGGTGCCATTAAGGCCAGGGGACGTGAGATCGGTGGGGGCGATTTTATTCAAATCGCCCCAACAGTCAGGCTCTCACTCAGGGTGAAAGCCTCACGATAAAGACTAGCGGCTGTAACGGCGACGGAACTTGTCGACGCGACCTGCCGTGTCGACGAGTCTTTGCTTCCCTGTATAGAATGGATGGCATGCCGCACAGACTTCGACGTGGAGATCCTTGCCGAGTGTCGAGCGCGTCTCGAAGGTATTGCCACAGCTGCAGTTGACCGTCAGGGTGGTGTAATTGGGGTGAGTTTCCGTCTTCATGAGGGGGTTTCCTGCAAAACGTGCGGACCAAAATAAACCCGTCACTCTACCTAAATAGACAGCAAATGGCAAGCCGGCAGTTTGTAGCCTTACCCCACAGCGGTCGCCCGCGCGTCCTCTCATGATGAGCCCTATTTCATGCGTATCATTTCTCTGAATGCGAACGGCATTCGCTCGGCTGCCCGCAAGGGATTTTTCGACTGGATGGCCCTCCAAGCGGCTGATGTGGTGTGCCTTCAGGAAACCAAGGCACAGGAACATCAACTCAAGGATGAACTCTTTCGGCCCGAGGGCTTTCATGCCTTTTATCTAGACGCTTTAAAGCCCGGCTACAGTGGCGTGGCCCTTTTTTCAAGGAAGCCCCCGGATGAAGTCATTCGGGGGCTTGGCTGGCCTGACATGGACGCTGAAGGACGTTATATCGAAGCGCGCTTTGGCCGCTTAAGTGTCGTTTCACTCTATATTCCTTCAGGCTCTTCAAGCCCTGAACGTCAGGCCGTTAAAATGAGCTTTCTGGATCGCTTTGGGCCTTTCCTTGAAGCGTGTGCCAAGAGTGATCGTGACTATATCTTTTGTGGTGATTGGAATATCGCCCACCAGCCGATTGATCTTAAAAATTGGCGAAGTAATCAGAAAAATTCAGGGTTTCTCCCGGAGGAGCGCGCGTTCCTTGACACCCTTTTTGAGGAAAGGGGCTGGGTGGATGCCTTTAGAGCCTTATGCCCCCTGCCTGATCAATACACATGGTGGTCGAACCGTGGCCAGGCCTGGGCCAAGAACGTGGGCTGGCGGATCGATTACCAGGTGATCAGCGCAAAGCTAAGCCCTGCCCTCCATGCCGCCTCAATCTATAAGGATGAGCGGTTTTCAGATCATGCCCCTTTAACGATTGATTATGACTACCCCTTCTGAATCCTGGCTCAACCGCCGGATCCTCCTTTGTATCGTCACCGGCTTCTCATCAGGCCTTCCCCTCTTTGTTCTGATCAGCCTCCTCTCAGCATGGCTTCGAGAATCAGGGGTCGATCTCAAAGCCATTGGTCTTCTGGCCTTAGTGCAATTTCCTTATATCTGGAAATTTGCTTGGGCGCCTTTATGCGACCGCTTTAACCTGGGCCTTGGCCGGCGTCGAAGTTGGATGCTCATGAGCCAACTGGCGCTGATCGCCTCCCTCCCGCTTTTTGGATGGCTGTCTCCCAAAACCGATTTGGCGCTGATCAGCCTTCTGGCCGTCTTCGTCGCGTTCTTCTCGGCCACCCAAGACATCGCCATTGATGCCTTTCGCCGTGAGCTCCTTAAGGAAGAGGAGATGGGGCTGGGGAACGTGGTGCATGTCAACGCGTACAAGATCTCAGGGCTCATACCAGGCTCCCTGGCACTCATCTTGGCAGATCACCTCTCCTGGCCGTGGGTCTTCTTGATTACCGCCTCTTTCATGCTGCCGGGGCTTTTGATGACGCTTCTGGTCAAGGAGCCACCGACCGCCCCGGAGGCACCGACCACGCTTAGGAATGCACTCATTGAACCCTTTAAGGAGTTTATTGGCCGCAAAGGCTGGCGAAACGCACTCTACGTTCTAGCGTTTATGTTCTTTTATAAGCTCGGGGACAGTATGGCCACCGCCCTTGCAACGCCTTTTTATCTGGATCTTGGTTACACCAAGACCGAAATTGGCATGATTGCCAAAAATGCAGGGCTTTGGCCGAATGTCATCGGCGGGATACTGGGTGGGATTTGGATGATCCGCCTAGGCACACATCGGGCCCTGTGGATCTTTGGCGTCGCCCAAGCCCTGGTGATTCTGGGTTTTGCGTGGCTATCGATGCAGGGGCATACCCCTTGGGGGCTGGCTGCCGTGATTGCCGCAGAGGCCTTTGGGATTGGGCTTGGAACCGCCGCCTTCGTAGCCTTTACAGCCAATGCAACCCACCCTGCCTATGCCGCGACCCAGTTTGCCCTCTTTACTAGCCTAGCAGCGACCCCAAGGACCCTTGCGAATGCATTAACAGGACTTCTGGTCGAAGGCGGTGACCTTAACGTATTGGGTTATCCGATCCTCCACTTCGAAGCCTTGGGATGGGAGTATTTCTTTTACCTCTGCTTTACCGTCACGCTCCCAGGAATGCTCTTGTTGTTCAAAGTAGCCCCCTGGCCCAACCATAAAGGTATCCTATCAAGAGGATGATGAGGTGGGCTTTCTAGGAGGCGACCACCCCCTCTGGAGGCTGCATCCCCCAAGACCTAAAAGGGTCTTCGACTTTTCCAAAAAGGATACTCTGGACACCGAGATTCTGCCTGCCAATAATAAGCTCGCAGCGCTTCATGCTCAGGAAGTAGAAGGTAATAATCACGCTGCCAAGCGTCCAATGAAGCATGGTCTTGCTCATGGAGGCCATCAGCGAGCGCTTTTCCAAGCCTTGCCCCCATCAAAATGGCCGTTGATATTCCCTGGGAAGACAATGGGTCAAATGCAATGGCCGCATCTCCCGTTGCTGCCTAGCCAAGACCAAATAAATGAGACCGATAACTCGTTTCAGCCGGATACCAACCTGCCATAAGATCCTTTTGATAGCACTGGAGCGATCGTTTGATATGGATCGTCGCTTCTAGTTTCGATCTCCAAAGCGCCTCCTTAGGTCCCGACGCTTTCACCAATCCGCGGTCCGTTATCAAGGCGACAACTGTCTTCCCGTGAGGGAAGGGTGTCGAGTACCACCAGCCTTCCGATACCGCTTCTATAGATGTGCCCTGATAGGTCGCTTTCTGACCCTCGAGGATTCCAATGAATGCAGTTTGCTGGTCGAGAGCGGTGCGTTTAATACCGAGGCGCCGAAGGACAGAGCCACTTCTCCCCGTTGCATCAACTATCCATCGACACCTTATCTTGGCACGGCTTGTTGTGGTGACGTCCCAAGACAATAAATGCCTTCTGAGCGAACGGATACTCTGATCTTGAATAAGTCTGCCGCCAGCCGCTAGGACCTCTTGCCTAATATCATGATCGAAGACTGATCGATCTAGAATCAAGTCATGGCCCAGTGGATTAGCCAAGAAATCAGTCTCGACCCAGTCGTCAGAGCCCCAACATGATCGAGTTCCATAGGCTTTGACGTGGTGAGGGGCGTCTAAAATGGCCTCTCCGAATATTGAATTTATAAGTTCGCCTGTACCCGGCGGCAGACTCTCTCCCGCCCACAATCTATGTGAGGGTCTTCGAGTCATGAGAGCAACGTCAAAGCCCTCTCTAAGGAGACACATTGCGGCAGCAGAACCCGAAGGTCCGCCACCAACAATAAGCACATCGCAATCAATCACCCGTTGAAGACGATGCCGCCTGGATTAGGTAAGCCGGTTGCAAAGGCAGAGATAAAACCGACGTCCCTTTGGCATCAAAGGCGAGACCAAAGGGTCTCACCAGACCAGCACCTTGGAGATTGAGAGGAATAGGTACCCCCTGGAGGGAATAACGCCTCAGGGTGTTATCTACACTGATGGCAACGCAAAGACGTTGCGCGGCATCAAATGCCATGGTTCTGGGGCCATTGAGACCAGAAATCCATGATGCGTTTTTAACGATCCCAAGATTTGGGTCCACGCGGGCGATCGACCCCGTTCCGACAACACTGACCAGCAATGACTTATCGGGTGATATAACGACCCCTATTGGAAAGGTCAGACCCGCCTCCGGGGGGATCAGGGCAGATACCTTGCCGCTCGGAGCAATGGCCGCAATCCAGCCTTTTTCAATGTAGTTGGCCACATAGAGGTTACCGCTTTTGTCAAAGGTAATTCCAACGGGGCTATCAAGACCGCTGGCGAACGTTGTTACACCACCTGCCGAATCGACACGCTTGATCGTTCCAGAGTTCATGCAAGCCACATAAAGGTTGCCGGCACGGTCTCTTGCCATTCCTTCTGGCCTTTCGAGTGGTCCAGTGAGATTGAGTAGCGTCACGCTTCCGCTCTGAAATGTCTGATTAAATCTCTCTAATCTGATATTTTCTTCCTGCTTCATCGAGGATGGTTTCACGCTGCCAAGGCAGCGCCAGAGCCATTCTCTCCACAGGCTGACACCGCAGAGCTTGCGGCATATTCGAGGATCAAAGACGCATTGAGGTCTCGATCCATCACCAATCCGCAATCACAGGACAAGGTGTCTTTGCCTAGCGGCATATCGTGCAACTGACCACATCCAGAGCAGACTTTTGAGCTAGGTGCGAAGCGCGGATGAACATACACAAACGCTCCGGTCATTGAGGTCTTGTATTCAATCTGCGTTCTGAACATCCGCATACCAGCATCACCGACCGAACGTGCGAGGTTGCCATTGCGACTCATTCCTCTAACGTGAAGGTCTTCGATACCGATGACGCTGAATTCAGTCGCTATGCGATGACTGAGCTTATGGACGGCATCCTGCCGAATATCAGCAATCCTTTTGTGAAGCTTGGAAAGTTTGGCTTTCGCTTTCCGAAAGTTTGCGCTGCCTTGGGTCTTTCTGGACAGCGATTGGTTAAGGCGACGAAGGCGTTTTCCTAACGCACGATGGGCTTTCGGGCCTTTTACACATTCGCCCGTTGAGAGGGTGGCCAATGTCTTCAGGCCAAGGTCGATGCCGACCACGCCATGGTTTTTTTTGGCTTGAAGAACGTCCTGCGTTTCGACCAGCACGGAGATGTACCAACCATCAGCCATAAGGCTGACGGTGGTGGATTGAATCGTTCCAGAGAAACGAACCGCCTCGCGCAGACGAATCCAACCAATGATGGGGAGCTTGATCTTCTTGCCATCGGTCGGCACGGCATTTGCGCCTTTCCTCGCGGGACCATTGTCTGCTCGGAAGGAATCTCGAAGTCCTTTCTTCTTGAACGTGGGATAGCCAACATCCCGGCCTTTCTTGCCTTTCTTGAGGCGGTCAAAGAAGTTCTTGTAGGCGGTTCCAGCATTTTTGATGGCTTGCTGCGGGGCGCATTTGGTGACTTCTAATGCCCACGGGAATTCGACGGGCTTGATGGCGTTGTATTGCTTCCTTAGATTCGCCTGGTTGGGCTTCTCACCCGCCTCATACTGACGCTTCCATGTCGCCAAGGCCCAGTTATAGGCGTGACGTGCCACACCACAAGCCTTACGGAAATAGACTTCCTGTTCCTGGTTAGGATCCAGCTTGATCTTGTGAACGCGAAGCATCGTGGGTTCGACTTCGGCTGCGGGCATCAATACAATAGGGCCTTTATTGACACTCATTATACATAACAATGACTGAAAGCAAGCGGACCGGCATTTACTTGCCTGTCGAACTCATCGAGCGGATGAAGGCTGTGGCCCAAGGGCGAAAAGTCTCCGAGATGGTCCGCGAGGCCATCATTCAATGGCTGAAGGTTCAGGAGAAAAGCTGATATTTTCATAGATAAGTGCAGATTTCGGCGAACAGTTACGAGCCCTCAGCATCCACAGATCGAAGACTGTTATCGTCTGAATTTGCGACCACAAAGGGATACATGGCTTTGGGTGCTCTGCACCCCGCAACTGGCCTTTTATAGGGTTCATGCCTCACGCGGCTTGAAAGAGGAGAAGCCGTGACCATCAGGTTGCCCATCGATGACATCCACTCAATACCGGCCCCGCATCAGATCGAAAAAAAGGCCGCCTGATCAAACCTCGTGAACGGATATGCGGGGTCTTGGGCACTGGGAGATCCAGCAAAAAACTGCTCGGTGAGGGTCGGTAACACAGTTTATGTATTTCTGGAGAGTCCCAAGCAACAACGGGGGGGCTGGGTACCGCGGATCAAGACGGGGAGCTTTCTGGCTGGGCCATCAGAGTTGTGGGAAGTCGTGCACGGCTATAAGCATTCGGTTCGTATACCGACGATGCCCTCATACATGAAGCTTATGCTCCCCATGGACTCTTAAGACACTAGAAAGGGCTAGACATTTACGCCTAACGCTCTGTTTTATATGGTGAGCGCGATAGACCCTCTGGCGGACATTATTTTGCGATTCCAAGAAATACAGCGAGGCATCTCTCAACCTCGACTAACACATCCGCTTCGATACGCCCGAATGAAGCCCCGACTTTGTCGCGTTTGATCGTCATAGTTTTGTCCACCATCACCTGTGATGGCTTTAGCAACCCGTTCTCTGCGCTGGGTTTGAACGTAACGCGCAACAGGGGGGCGGCAACCAGCGTGCTGGTAATGGGTAGAACAGTCACACTCACGTGTTCATTAAAGACATTGGCTTGAATGACCAAGGCTGGGCGGGGTTTGCCAAAATCACCTTGCATGGCGATGGTCACCAGGTCGCCGCGGGTCATTCTGTCCAGCCATCCAGATCTGATAGCGCCTCATCCATGAACGTTTGCATGACCGCATCGGCTTGATCAGCCAGAGCCACAAGAAGGCACTGGCGACGGCACTCTTCGGCGAAATCCGGACGTCGTGTATCGGGGACCCAGATTTGTATAGGGCGAAGTCCTGCCATACGGAGGGCGTCGCGGTGTTTTTGAACGCGGGCGTTCACGGGCGTGGTTCTCATGAGGGAATCCGAAGTATAGTTACATGAAACATTGTAGGCGCAGAACAAGTTACATGCAACAGGGTTCTTCCATCCTTTTTAACCGAATATACGAGACTGTGGAGGGCTTGATTTTGCTGGACCGCGAGAGAGTCTAAAAACCCCATCAAAGTTTCTGGCCGTACTCACAATCCAGATCATCACCGGCGAAGTCTTGCCCGAGGTCGAATCGGAAGCTGAGGCGGTTCACTCGGCCATGAGCCGTAGCTGTTGATATTAGACTCTGCCTACGATGCGGGCTATGATGTGCGCATACATATGTGCGCATGGAGAATGTAATGGCTTCAAATCAATACGCTACGCATACCCGTTCAAATGCTTCAGGCAAGCGTGCGGCCAACCTAACCCTCAGCACTGATGTTCTCACCGCCGCTAAAGCCCTGGATATCAACATCTCCCAAGTATGTGACGCCCACTTGCGCGAGGTTGTGCAACGCGAGCAGGCACGTCGTTGGCGTGAGGAACACGCCGATTTCATTGCCGCTTACAACGCAACAGTTGAAGCCGAAGGCTTGCCACTGGATGAATGGAGTAGCTTTTGATGGCGCGCTTTGATGTCTATAAAAATCCCGGAAAACACGCAGGCACCACGCCCTATCTGATTGATGTCCAGAGTGACTTGCTTGATGGTTTGGATAGCCGCATGGTGGTTCCGTTACGCAACGTCGAAGATTTCCCGAATGTACAGTTGCCCACACGATTAACCCCGGTTCTGACTATTTCAGGACAAAAGTTCCTTCTGGAAACGCCAAAGATGGGTGCCGTCCCAAAGCGAGTGCTGAAATCCCCAGTGACCTCGCTTGCAGATATGCGGGTACAGATTATGGATGCACTGGATTTTTTGTTTCAGGGTTATTGATTCGTGTGAATGATCAGGATTGATTGCAAGGTTTGCTGTAACTACTCAGCGTCCCTCGGCTAGCTGAGGGGCTCCCCTAGGAAATCCGGCAACTTTCCCTCGAACAGCAGGTTGAGGGCATCGGATGCTAAGACGTCATTTTTAGCGCAGGTTGAAAGGT
>Ga0136642_1000835_pt1 | contig 14662 bp, 12 predicted proteins | sample LowCatLa1302831Y_FD_115313 | JGI IMG/M metagenome (GOLD analysis project Ga0136642, IMG submission 115313) | Freshwater microbial communities from Lower Cathedral Lake, Yosemite National Park, California, USA - 13028-31Y | ecosystem: Environmental > Aquatic > Freshwater > Lake ... | reverse complement strand
ATGGTGGCCGCAAAAACGGCGATTGGGGTGCGCATCATTTCGACATCATTCAAAACGCCCTCGGCATGGATCACTCTGGTCCCGTGGAATTTATTCCCATTGGTCACGAGGGGTGTAAATACCAGACGCACATCTACGCCAACGGCGTTCGCGTCGAGCGCTATGACGATGAGCCCGGTTTGCGTGGCATGATCGAGTTTCAGGGCACCAAGGGCACGGTCTGGGTCTCGCGTAACGACCAATTTGGCTCAGACCCAGCGGAACTGATCACACGGCCGCTCCGCGGCGAAGATATTCACCTGTACGCGAGCGATGAGCATCACACAGATTTCTTTAACTGTATACGTTCCCGCCAGCGACCTATTTCCGACGTCGAAATTGGCCACCGCAGCGCCACCGTCTGTCATCTCAACGTGATTGCCGCTCAAGTCCGCCGTGCGATCCGCTGGGATCCCGTGAAAGAAGAAATTATCGGCGATCCGGTGGCCTCGCGCCTCCTTGATCGCCCTCGTCGCGCCGGTTACGCCCTTTAACCCTTTAAAAATAGCTGCCATGTTGCGCCCCACTTTTTTTGCCGCCGCGTTTGTCTTAACCCCGCTCGTTCATCTCAGCGCGGTGGCTGAACCTACGCTTTCCCAGCTCGATTACTCAGGGAGCCCGCTCGCCATCGAAGCCCTTGATCGCGAACTTTATGCCGCGGGCACTGACCCCGCGAAGCTCGCTGCAATCGAACAACGCCTCCTCGCGGGTCTTAGTGCGGTTGATACCACTTACGCCGCTCGGCAGGTCCTTTGCCAACGTCTCGGTTGGGTTCTCGGCCTCGGGCCAGAAAAACTCACCGCTGCCGGCCTCAAACCACTCCCCGTGATGCTCGCCGACGAACGTGAATCCGATCTCGCGCGACTTGCACTCGAACCCGCGCCCGGCGCGGTGATCGACACACTTTTTCTCAAGGCCCTTGGTCAGACTAGAGCGCGCACGCGGATTGCCCTCATCGACTCTATCGCCCGCCGGCAAATCATCGCCGCCGTGCCTGCGCTTGCTCAGTTACTTGCAGATACCGATCCAGCAACCGCGGCCGCCGCGGCCCGGGCCCTCGGATTGATCACGGACAACAGCGCTGCTCTCGTTCTACAAGCTGTGCCTGAGCCGAGCCCCGCTGCGGTCGCGGCGGCTAAGCTCGCGCTCGCTCCGCGTCTCGCCGCCGGTAGCGCCTTGGCGGTGCTGGCTGATCTGCGCTCCCGCGCCGCCGATCCGGTGCATCGCATCGCGGCGCTGCGCCTCTTGCTCCAGCTCGATCCTTCCAATACGACTACCATCGAGGGGCTCGATGGCACGGATGTAGCGCAAAAAAAAGTAGTACTCGAATCCATCTACGCCTCACGCTCGCCTCAAATTGTGGCCGCGCTTGCAGCGAAAATTTCTACTTGGGATGCGAACACCCAGATTGCCGTCATTGCGGCGTTGGCGCGTCGCGGTGATTCAGCGGCAACCTCCGCTGTGCTCACTGCCACCATGCATACCGACAATGGGGTGCGATCTGCGGCGATCGAGGCATTGGGATTTTTACCTGGTACGCCAGAGACGGCGACCGCGCTCGCTAAAATCGCCGCCGGCACCGACGCGCTTGAAGCTAAAACCGCCAAGGCTAGTCTCTCCCGTCTAAACGGCCCAGGGGTGAATACCCTCATTCTGAGCGGCGCAGAGCGCGGAGAAGCCGCGTTGCGTGCCGTATATCTCGAGCAGTTTAGTCTGCGTGGACTTAGCGAGGGCTTGCCGCTCTTGTCAAAGCTTCGGGCTGATTCCGATGCTGCCGTACGGGCGGCCGCGGTGGTTTCGCTGGGGGAGCTTGCTGCTCCTTCAGACATTAAAACGGTGCTCGATTGGACTGTCGATGCCAAGGATGTGAACGAGCAAGCCCGCGCGCTGCGGGCTCTGGTTAATATCGCTTTGCGAAATCCCGCGATCGATGAGCGCGGAGCCGCACTTTACGCTGTGATGGAACGTGCGCCCGCGGACCTCGCGCTACGTTTGCTTCCTGCGCTCGGACGTATCGGAGGAACCTCAAGTGCGGCGTGTGCGGCTAAACTCGCTTTGCGCGACGATGTGAAACTGGCCGAAGTGGCGACCTCCTCTCTCGTGCGCTGGACGGACGACACTGCGATTGCAGCGCTTGTAGGTATCGCCGAGCACACTACGCAGTTCTCTGTTCGCGCAACTGCCTCCGCGGGCGTAATCGCCGCCTATGAGCGCAGTCGGGCAAATTGGAGCGTCGATAAGACCTCGCACGTTTCGCGCCTGTTTGTGGTCAGTGCAGCGGTGGAATCGCGTTTGGCGCTCATTGAATTATTGAAGCGTGCTTCGGACACCTCGGCTTTGGCTTTAGCTGAGAAATGGCAGAGTGATCCCGTCATTGGCACCGCAGCCGGTGAAAGTGCCGCGGTGATTCGCGCCAATCGGGCTGGTCCAGTGAAGCTGCGGGCTTCGAGCATTGCTGATGTTAAAAACCTCATGGATGGCAGTACGGGTAATCGCTGGACGGTGCCGGCTGAAGGAGACGAATGGGTAGAAATTGATTTTATTCTATCGAGGCCGTTGCGCCGGATCACGCTGGATCAAACCGGACGCGGTGCAGAATTTCCTGAAAAGTATGAAGTCTATGTGACCGACGATGCCGCGGTACTTGGGAAAGTTGTTGCGACGGGAGTTGGCCAAACCAACAAGACCGTGATTGAGCTGCCTGCCGGTACGCATGGTCGTTACGTAGTCATAAAAAACGTAGCCGCGCGCAAAGACACGCCCTGGTCGATCTGCGAAATTTTTGTGGACTGAGTGAGCTCGCGTTAGTCTTCGTCGGCCCATTCAAGCGGCGAAGTAAATGGGCGCGTCTGGTGGTTACCTGACTAGTTCAAGAACCCGGTAGCTCAATTGCCGATGTCGTTAGGTTCTATGGAGCCATCCGATGCGCTCGGTTTTGCTCAGCTCGATACGCTTTAGATGGAAAAAAGGAGGCAGCGCTCATTTTCCTTAAAAATTCTGCGTCATCCTGCGTTTAATTAAAATCGCCGAAGGGGTGTATACTTTTTGTTTTGAAAACCCGTGACGTCGGCTTGCGAGGCGACGATTTCAGGCGCACAGAAGAGCGATGCGTCATATTCGTTTTCCTTTTTTTGGGGCGGTGTGTTTTGCTTGGATGTGCTTGGCCGCGCTTAGGCCGGTCGTGGGTGCGACGACAGAACCTGCACAAGTGCACTTGCAGGTAGATTGGCCGAAATACCTTGGGCAACACGATCTGCTGTGGGAGCGGATGCCGGAAGACTATTTCGAAGGCGCATTTGTGGGTAACGGACTTTTTGGCGCGCTGTTGTTCAAAGACGACCAACAATCCAACACCCTGCGTTTCGAGATTGGCCGCAGCGACGTCTACGATCACCGCACGGATGGCACGCGGCTGGGGCACGCGAAAATTCGGCTACCGATCGGGCAACTTTTGCTCACGCCGCGCGGCACGATCACGCAAACTCAATTGCGCACGGACCTCTGGAACGCCGAAATTACCGGCACTTTGCGTACGACGAAAGGCACGATCGAGTTGCGCTGTTTTGTCCCCAAGGGCGAACAAGTGATTATCGTAAACCTCAAAACCACGGGTCAGGAAAACGCCGCTACGTGCATGTTTCGCCCGCAACAAGGAGACAGTCAGCGCTACGTGTTGCGGCCTACGCGCGACAAGGGTTTTGTCTTCGTGCCAAATCCGCCTTTCAAAACCGAGACCGTGGACGGCGCGAGTGTCACGACGCAGACCTTGCTCGCCGGTAGTGATTACGCGACGGCGTGGAGCCAGACGCGCACGTCGCCTGGCGAGCGTACGGTATTGGTCACCGTGGCGAATCGTTTTGGCTCAAATCCGTCCACTCCTTTGGGTTCGGCGGCGGACGCCGTAAAGCAGCTAAAAATTTACGAGCGAAGTTCTGTGGAGGAAATGGAGCGGGTGCATCGCCGTTGGTGGCACGAGTTTTATCCGGTTAGTTTCGTTTCCGTACCCGAAGCTCGTTTGGAGAGTTTTTACTGGATCCAGCTCTACAAGCTCGCCAGTGCGACGCGGGCGGAAGGGCCGGTTATCGATCTGATGGGACCATGGTTCAAACCCTCGATATGGGCCGCGCTTTGGATGAATCTTAATGTGCAGCTGACGTATTCGACGCTGGGCCTGACGAATCATTTGGATTTAGAGGAGCCGCTTTATCGCTTGATCGAAAAACACCGCGCGCAACTCACCGCTAACGTGCCGGAGAATTTCCGCGCCGACTGTTCAGCGGTGGCCAACCCCGTGGGCTGGGACGAGATGGAGGCCGGGGTGTTTTTGACGGATGACCCAAAGAGCACGCAGCCGATGAACTTAATCGTGTTACCGTGGCTCATGCAGCAGTTCTACACCTATAACCAGCGCACGATGGATGAGGTGCGGTTGCGCGAAATCATTTATCCGCTGATGCGTCGGACTTTTAACGTTTATCTGCGTATTCTGCATCTGGGCGAAGATGGACGCTATCATATTCCCCTCACGTATTCGGACGAATACGGCAACGCCCAGGACACGAGTCTTAACCTCGCGCTCGCTACTTGGGGGTTCAAAACGCTCATCGCTTGTGCGCAGCGGCTCAAGATCGAGGACCCGCTCCTGCCGCAGTGGCGCGAGCGTCTCGCCAAGATGGCTGATTACCCCATTGATCCGGCGACGGGTATCATGATCGGTAAAGACGTACCGTTTAATAAATCCCATCGCCATTTTAGCCACCTCTTCGCGCTTTGGCCGCTGCGTTTGCTCGATCCGGTTGCGCTACCCGCGTTGGCGCCTCTGGTAGCGCAGTCGATTCGACGTTTTACGGATCTGGAAGGCGATAACTGTATGTTCAAATACACGGGGGCTTCGTCGCTGTGGTCGACGGCGGGAGACGGCGATCAGGCGTTGCGCTGGATGCAACGAGCGTTGCTTATTCTGCCGCCCGAGAAAAAACCGGTGCCGACAGTCGGCGCCAATACCCTTTACAGTGAAAACGGGTGGCCGACGTTTGAGTCGCCGGTTGCGGCTGCGCGCAACCTCCTTGATCTCATGCTTCAAGATGATGCGGGCGTAATTCGCGTGTTTCCGGCTATGCCATCGAATTGGCAGGACGCGCGCTTTTTTGGCCTGCGCGTCCAAGGAGCGTTTTTGATAAGTGCAGTGCGCGAGGCCGGCGCCACGCGGTTTATTCACATTAAGAGTCTCGCTGGCGAACCTTGCCGGATTCAGGCGATACTACCAGGTGCGCTCCAGATTGCTGGACCTGCGACAGTGAATCTCCGCCAGTACAAAGGATTGATCGAAATTGATTTAAGAAAAGGCGAAGAGGCAGTCCTTTATAGTGGAGAAAAACCGGCCGCCTGGCTGGTTAAGCCTCTGCCGTTGGCGCCGGGTGAGGCGAATCGTTGGGGCGGTAAAACTAAATAGAATACTGCCGTTGAGATCATTGCAGCGAGGAACGCGGCGAAAAATTACCCGGGCTTAGCCGGGGCGGATGAGGTCCATGGAGATGGAGTAGTTTTTAAAGAAGGAGTGAGAATCGGTCTCGATCATGGCTGAGTTAGTTTATCCGCGCGTCGAAAACGCGGCAAGGCCGTTGCCGTTAACTAGGCATATCGACAAGAGGCGTACGTACAGGAATCGCTGGTAAATTTGCCAGGAATTGAGGCGAGTGTGGGGATGAGATGGCGAGTAGGGTGATGCTATAGATTTTTTTGCGCTAGGCGGGAGAACGTAAACTCCTTTTGCTCGGTGGATGATCTCGTCGTTTTCTGCGCTGCATACTTGGCTTGGCCGAGCGGTGCTTTGTGCGGCGTGTGCTGCGGTGGTTTCGATTTATTTCTGGATTGCACGGCCGGCGGTCTCACAGCTGGGAAATCCCACGGCTCGTGAAGCTTACTACAACCTACTGATTGATGGTTTTAGAGATGGGCATCTTTATTTAAAAAAAGAGCCGCCACCAGAAATGGCCCGCCTAGCAAACCCTTACGATCCCCAGCAGAACAGTGCTTATCGCTTGCATGATGCGACCTACTTTAAGGGGCGATACTATATCTATTTCGGGGCAACGCCAGCGTTAGTGTTACTGTTACCGTACACTATGCTGACGGGAGAATATTTGTGGCATAGTGAGACCGTCGCGATTTTTTGCGCAGGGAGTTTTCTAGTGGCAGTTATTTTGTTGGCGGCGGCGCAGCGGCGGTATTTTCCGAAGACAGGGCCCATGATTATGGGTGCTTTAGTGGCGGGGCTCGGGCTGGCGAACGCGATGCCGATCATGTTGCGCCGGCCAGATGTGTGGGAGGTGCCAATTGCGTGTGCATCATTTTTTGTGATGTTGTCGCTGGCGGCGGTGTGGCAGGTGTTGCATGCGAGTCGCAGCCGAGTGGGTTGGGCGGTGTTAGCGAGTCTCGCTTATGGGCTGGCGGTGTCCGCGCGGCCCCCGGTGTTGTTAGGTGCGGCAATGTTGTTAGTTCCTGTAGGGGTACAATGGCTGCGGGGCAAGGAGGGGCGGCCGGCAGTTGCTAGGCTCCTTTTGGCGGTGATAGCGCCGATCACGCTCATCGGGTGCGCGCTGATGTTTTACAATTGGTTGCGCTTTGGGAACGTTTTAGAATTTGGCCAAAAATACCAACTGGCGGGTGTTGATAACACCAAGCAGACGTTTTTTGGCGTCGGCTATTTTTGGTATCATTTACGGCTCTATCTGTGGGAGCCGTTGCAGTGGACTTGGTATTTCCCTTTTTATAATGGGATTCGCGTGCCGCCGGCGCCGCCGGGACAACTCGGAGTTGAGAGTGTATTCGGTTTGTTGACGAATTTGCCGCTGGTCTGGTTCGCGTTGGCTTGCGTGGTCTCGGTGGGGAGCGGCAAGTCACTCTTGGAGTGGCGTGCCTGGTTATGCACCTTGGGTTTGGTCGCAATGATCTGCGGTGTGACGGTGTGTTTTTTCGGTGGAGCGACGAACCGATATTTTGTGGATTTTCTACCCGCTTGGGTCTTGTTGGCGGGATTAGGTATTTTGATTTTGGAGCATGGGCTCGCAACGTGGAAGTCGGGCTGGCGTTGGCCAGTTCGGTCGGTTTGGTGGACAGCACTACTATTTTCGGTAGCGGTAAATTTTTTCGCCAGTTGTGAGCACCTCAATTTATTGCAGCTGCGTGATGGGGCGGGTTACCGTAGACTAGCGCGTTTTTTCAACGTGCCGGTGGCTGGGTGGGAGCGCTTTACGGGGGTGCACGATGGACCTTTGGAGTTAAGGTTAAAATTACCAAAATTCACTCAGGCGCGGACGGAGCCCCTGCTGATGACGGGCTATGGCGTAAATGCAGATTATATCTGGATTAATTATAGAGATGAGGGGCATATCGTGATTGGTATGGAGCATACCGGCCATGGCGGGCCGATATCGTCTGTTATCCCGGTTGATTATGGTCAGGAGCATCGGGTGGTGGTTTCGATGGGTTCGCTTTATGCTCCGGATACACATCCACGGCACGAGCAACTACGATCCGTTGCGGAGGTATTCACGCGCCAGCAGGTAAGAGTGGAGTGGGATGGGCGGGAAATTATCTCCAAACAGCAAAAAACTTATGATGGCTCGCCTGCTACGCGTTACGTTGGTGAGACCCCTGGAATAACAAATTTCGGAGTCCGATTTACCGGTGAAATTATGGCTCGTCGCATTCTTGATGTGCCGCCATCTGATCCAAGTACTGAAGGCGATGGTACGGTAATTTTACGGCTGCGTTTTGGGTCGCAGCGCGCTGCGGGCACCACTGAGCCGCTAATTCAAACCGGTGAGACCGGACGCGCAGACGCGCTTTTTGTGCGTTACTTAGACGAGAAGCGGGCCGTGCTCGGGCTGGATCACTGGGGTTATGGAGGTCCCGTGTCGTCGATTTTCGCGCTCGAGGACACGCGGGATCACGAACTCGTAGTACACATGGAATCTTTGAACCTTCGGGCCTACCAGAGTTCGTCGGGCGCGAAGGGGCAAAAAAAACTATGGGTTAAGCTGGATGGGCGTACGTTGCTTGAGGGCGACCAAGAGTTTTATCCAGCAAGTGCCGCCCAGATTTTTATCGGACTTAATTCCGTTCAGGCTTCAATGAGCGAAATTTTTACTGGCAGGATTATGGAAGTTTGGTCGGCAAACGGAGTGCATTAACCAAATGCAGTCATGATGTTAGCCTGATTTTATCCGTTGTCCGATGGGTAAATCCGCGCCTTGGCCATGGTGGGGCCGGTTTTGAGCCAGCAGATATGCGTGGCGCAAGCAGCGAGGGCAAAAAAGACTAACAGGTGGCCCGTGAGTAGGCGTACTTGGATGGCTTGCGCGTGCCGGAAAGCCTCGGGGGTGAGTTCGCGGATAATTTTTTCGGGCGTCTTAAGGACGAGTTTATTTTCAGTGAGGCGGACGGGTTCGCCGCCTTCGTTGAGCCGCAGGCAGAGAAAAAAATTAATGAAAACGTAAGCAAGCAGAAGTGCAGCGCCGAGTTTAAGGCCATGGGGAATAGGGCCAAAAATTTCGGAGAAAATATTTTTTCGCGGGATGTGGCGTAGTTGCCAGAGTACGAGGGGCCAGACGATGAACAGTGGGGGAACAAAAATCAGGATCGGATAAAACGCGATGTCGGCGAAGGTGAGGACATGCGCAGCGGTGCAGGCGGCGGTGCCGAACAGGGAGCTCAAAAAGAGGAGGCGCAGGCTAGCGGGCATGGACAGGGCGCTCAGCGCGTGAGGTCGTAGAGGGCGTAGCCGGCGAGCAAATTGGGCAGTGCGGGGCACGGAGTTTTCCAGTCGCCCAGCAGGTGGGCGCGGCGCGTGATGCGGATGCCTTCAGCGGCGCAAAAGTCCTCGAAGTCGGCAACGGAAACCGGATTGGCGGGACGGCTTTCGGCCCAGGCGGTGGTGTAAACGGCGTTGCGGGCTTTGCGGCCGCGCACGAGCAGATCGAGACGATTTTTCCAGAAGCCGTGGTTGACGAAACCGACGGTGACGGAGCGGGCGACGCGCAGGGCTTCGGCAATGACGGTGGCCGGTGCGTGGAGTTCCTGTACGGTACGCGAGCAAATGACGCGGTCAAAATGGCGCGCAGGAAAGGATGCCATGCAGGCGATCATGTCGCCTTGGTAGGCCGGGACGCCCCGGTGGACGCAGGCGGTGATTTTCGCGAAGTCGAGGTCTACGCCGAGGGCGGAGACGTGTTTAGTTTGAACGAGATAATCGAGGAGTTCGCCGCGGCCGCAGCCGAGGTCGAGCACACGTGTGTGTGGCTCGACCCAGTCTCCGATGATCTGCATGTCCACGGTGCGTTTTTCGACAGGCTGGGTCATGGCTAGATCGCGAAGTCGAGGGTTTGGGCGGGAGCGCGCTCGAGGAAACCGCGGATGAGTGCGTAGAGTTCTTCACTCTCGAGCAAAAAGGAATCATGGCCGAGATCGGTGGCGAGTTCGGCGTAGCTGGCGCGTTTGCCGGCGCGCAGGAGAGCTTGGGCGATCTGGCGATTTTGCTCGGGCGGAAAGAGCCAGTCGCTGGTGAAGCCGACGACCAGGGATTCAGCTAGGACGGGGGCGAAGGCGTTTTCGAGCGAGCCGTAGGCGTGGTCGAGATCGAATTGGTCGAGGGCGCGCGTGATGTAGAGGTAGGAGTTGGCGTCGAAACGGTTGATGAAGGTCTGGCCTTGGTGGCGCAGGTAGCTCTCGACTTCGAACTGGAGGTTAAAGTCAGCAGCGGCGGGTTGTTGCGCGAGTTCGGTGCGCAGCTGCGGGCTTTGTTCGCGGGACTGGATCGTACGCCGGCCGAATTTGCGGTCCATCGAAGCGTCGGACAGATAGGTAATGTGCGCCATCATGCGGGCGATGGCGAGGCCGACGCGGGGGCCGCCCTCGCGGGTATAATCGCCGTTGAGCCAGGCCGGGTCTTGCATGATCGCTTGGCGACCGACCTCATTGAAGGCGATGGCTTGAGCGCCCTCGCGCGCGGTGGTAGCCATGGCGAGGAGGCGGCGGGTGAAGCGGGGAAATTCGATGGCGAAGAGCATCGCGGTCATGCCCCCCATTGAGCCGCCGATAACGGTGTGGAGTTCGGCGACGCCGAGATGATCGAGGAGCAGTTTCTGCGCGCGCACCATGTCTAGGATGGTGAGGGCGGGGAAGCGTAAGCCGTAGGCTTCATTGGTGGCGGGGTTGATCGAGGATGGGCCGGTGGAGCCAGAACAGCCGCCTGGGACATTGGCGCAGATGACGAAGAAGCGGCGGGTATCGACGGCTTTGCCGGGGCCGATGAGGTTGTTCCACCAGCCCGGTTTTTTATCGTCGGGCGTGTGCCAGCCGGCGGCGTGGTGGTTGCCGCTGAGGGCGTGGCAGATAAGAACGGCGTTATCGCGGGTGGCGTTGAGCGTGCCGTAGGTTTCGTAGCGCAGGGTGAGCCCAGTGAGTTGTTGGCCGTTTTTGAACGTGAAGGGGTGCGGGCAGACAAAGTCGTGAGGCGCAACGAATCCTACGTCGTCGTCCGCGAGGTAAGGCGGCGCGGACGCGGGCGCGGGCGAGGGGTTGGCCTGGTTTTCGTCGGTCATGCGTTCTGTAAGCAGAGGCGTAAGGGTGGAGCGAGGCAAGGGCGCGGAGACGATATGACGCGATACGAGTGGCTGTGGTTGGCGGCGGCGGGCGGGGCTTCAGGGGGCCTCTTCGTTAGAGAAGACGTGTTGGACATCGTCCAGGGCTTCGAGGGATTCGTGGAGCTCGGCGAGATCGGTGGCAAGGTGGCCTGTAGGCGCTACGACAGTGGTGGTGGGGATGTAGGCGAGCTCGGCGCTAGCGGGTTTGATTTTACGATCGTCGAGGGCGTGCGCGATCGTATCGAAAGCAGCCAGGGCGCAACGCAGTTCATAGCCTTCGGCGGTGGTGATGATGTCATCGGCGCCGGCTTCGAGGGCGAGCTCAGTGAGGGCGTCTTCGCCGATGGCTTCGCGGGCGATGAGGAATTGCCCAGCGTGGAGGAACTGAAACATCACGGCGCCGGAGGCGGCCAGATTGCCGCCGTGGCGGGAGAAAATGGCGCGGAGGTCTTTAGCGGCGCGGGTTTTATTGTCGGTGGTGACTTGAACGACGAAGGCGACGCCGCCTGGTCCGTAGGCCTCGTAGGTCATTTGTTCGTAAACGATGCCGGGAAGTTCGCCGGTACCTTTCTTGATGGCGCGCTCGAGGTTTTCGGCGGGCATATTGGCTTCGCGGGCTTTGAGGAGCAACGTGCGGAGCCGCGCGTTGCCGTCGGGATCACCGCCGCCCATTTTAGCGGCGAGGGTGATTTCGCGCGAGAGACTTGAAAAAACTTTGCTACGGCGGCCGTCGGTGACGGCTTTCAGGCGCTTAACTTTGGACCACTTGTTATGGCCAGCCATGGGAGCTTATTTTTTCTTGGGCGTGACGTTTTTTAACGGCTTGCCACCGGGAGCAACGGCGGGGGTCGCAGGCGCTTCTTCTTCGTCCTTCATGCGGTTGATGAGGAGCTGTTGCGCGATGGTGAACAGACCGTTGGTCGTCGAGTAGAGGGAAAGAGCAGAGGGTAGGCTGTAGCAGAAGAAGGTGAAGATAATCGGCATGAACTTCATCATCGTGGCTTGGGTCGCGTCCATGGTGGGCGAGGTGGGCGTGAGCTTCATCTGGAAGATCATGGTGACGCCGAGCAGCAGTGGGAGGACGTTAACCGGAATCGGGCCGAGGTGCAGCAGCGTGTCGGGCGAGGCGAGATCGTGGGCCCACAGGAACGGGGCGTAGCGGAGCTCGGCCGTGCTGGAGAGCATGGAGTAAAAGCCCATGAAGAAGGGGATCGTGAGCAGTTGGGGCAGACAGCCGCTGACGGGGTTCACCTTTCGGTCCTTGAAGAGCTGCATGGTGGCTTGCTGCTGCTTCTGGGGATTATCTTTAAATTTTTCTTTGATGGCAGCGAGCTCAGGTTGGAGCTTGGCCATGCGCTTCATCGATTTGGTGGAAGCGAGGGTGAGAGGAATGAACGCGAGTTTGAGGGCAAGCGTGGTGAGCATGATGGCTAGGCCCCAGTTGCCGGTCCAGCTGTGCATCCAAGTCATGAGGGTAATGAGAAGTTTGGAGGCCCAGCCGAAGAAGCCGTAGTCCATGACCTTATCTTGATCGGCCTTGAAGACGTCGCCGTTGGCGAGTCGTTTGTATTCTTTGGGTCCGACGTAGAAGTTGGCGCCGAGTTTGGCGGTGGCGCCGGGGGCGAGGGCGGGCAATTCGAATTGGGCGGCGCCGGCGATGCCATAGGCGTTACGGTCGCCGTCGGGAAGGGCGGTGAGGAGCTTCACGCGCCGGGTGACCAGGCTGGTGGCGGGAGCGTCGGGGGTGAGGATACTGGTGAAGAATTGGTTCTTCGCGGAGGCCCAGAGAATAGGACCGGGGCTAGTTACACTCGAGAGTGGTTGGCTGGAGCCGATACCAAAGTTAGCGAGGAAGCCGCCGCCCTCAAGTTCGGAGCGGGCGATGAATTTCTGGGTGTCAGGGGTGTGGAAGCCGGTCTTGAGCTGGAGACCGTAGTCGAGGGCATTGACGGGAGCGGCGGTGCCGAGGGCGAGTGCGACGCGGAGCGGAACGGCGGTCTTGTCGGTGAGATTGCGGAAGCTCGTCTCGTGGCGAACTTGATAGGGGTCGGTGCCCGCTTTCGGGTCCACGGAGTGAGCGAGGATGTAGTGGCGAGTGACTTCGAGACGGCCGTCGAGGACGGCGCGGAAAACAATTTCGGTGCTGCTGCTGCTGATTAAGGCGTAGCGGGTGCCGCGGTCCAGGCCGGGGAACTCGGTGAGTGCCAGCATTGGATCGGCGTGGAGTTCATTAAAGATGAAGGGATCGGGTCTACCTTGGGCGGCGGGGTACTGTTTGAGCGCGATGTCGCGGATGGCGCCGCCGAAATCGCTGAAACGTACGCGGATGAAATCGTTTTCAAGGGTGGTGACTTGGGCTTGGGCGTTATCGCCGGTAGCGGCCGCGAAATTGGCTTGAGGGCCGCCGGCGCCGAGCGCGGGAGGTTGAGCGATGTTGCCGCCGGTGGCCTGCGCGGTCTGTTGCGCTACGGCCTCGCGCACGGCAGCGGCTGGCGCAGTGGGTTGCGGGGCGACTTTTTGGCCGACGTAGAGGCTGGCGAAGGCGCCGCAGATAAGAGCGATGCCGAGGATCAGATGTTTTTTGTCCATTTAGGAAAGGGGGCCGGAAAGAGATGAGTTCAGAGGGGTCGCTGTCGCACACTGCGGGCGGCGGCGAGACGTGGGCACGGGGTCTTCACCGCCGGGGTGAAGCGGGGTGCATTTTAGTAGGCGCCGACTGGCGAGCCACAGACCGATGAGTGCGCCGTGATCGCGCAAGGCGCCGATTGCGTAGTGCGAGCAGGTCGGGGTGAAGCGGCAGCCACAGCCTGGACCAAGGAAAACCGGGAGCGCGGGCGAAAGGATGCGTTGATAAAACCGCACAAGCAGAACCAGTCCGGCCGCGGGCCAGCCGATAAGTCGTGTCAGTAAAGGGGGGCGACGCTCAGACATGAGCTGGCGGTGGTTGCGGCGAAGGCTGAGCGGTGGAGATCTGGCCGCAGGCCTGGAGGAAATTTTTCTCCAACTCAGCGTAAGGCCGGTGAAAGACGGCGGCGCGGGCGATCAAGAGCAGGTCGCAATCACGCGGCAGTTGGTTTTGATGAGCGCGAAAGAGTTCGCGGAGGCGGCGCTTGGCGCGATTGCGGTGGATGGCGTTGCCAACAGCGGCCGTGGAAGCGATCACGCAGGCGCGAGGCGTGACGATCGGTGAAGTCGAATCCAGCTTGGGCCGTGGACGCCACCAGACCGTGAAGGAGCGGGCATCGACGCGGCGGCCTTCGGTGCGGACAGCACGAATTTCATCCTGGCGGCGTAGGTGCTGCTCAGGGCGAAAACGCATAGGGCCACGGCGATTTGAGACGCGGCCGAAACCGCACGTAATCAAACGACGGTCAGGCGCTTACGACCTTTGAGGCGACGGGCGCGAATGACTTTACGGCCACCTTTGGTGGCCATGCGGGCGCGATAGCCGATCTTGCGGGCGCGCTTTAAACGATGGGGGCGGAAGGTGGGTTTCATGACTTTTTAGCGATTAAGGGGTGACTGAAGTGTCCGAGGGCTCGAACGGTGTCAAGGGTTGGGTTTTCTTGCCCTCGGTTTTCCTCCCTGACCCAGCAATTGGGTAAAGTAATTAAGATCAATAAACCTCGATCAGTCGCGCACCCGTTTTTAACTGTTGGACTATTTCTGGCCAGAGGCGCTCGAAACTTGCGAGCAAGACAGAGGTGCGACGGTTCCCCACCCGGAGCCAAACGACGGCAACGGTGTCGAGCCGAAGAATCGTCAATTGCGCAAAATCTTCGTCCTTTGTGACAATCACAGCGCCAAGTTCGGCCGCCCGTTGCCAGATCAGCGGGTCGGGTGAGTGCCCCAGGTTGAGATCAAGGACGTGTTCGGCCTCTTGGCCTTTGTCTCGTAGCCAGCGCGTGCGGGCGGATGGCAGTTGGTTATCAACCAAGAATCGTCTCACGAGGCGCGCAGCAATACATGATCATTTT
>Ga0136642_1000834_pt1 | contig 14689 bp, 20 predicted proteins | sample LowCatLa1302831Y_FD_115313 | JGI IMG/M metagenome (GOLD analysis project Ga0136642, IMG submission 115313) | Freshwater microbial communities from Lower Cathedral Lake, Yosemite National Park, California, USA - 13028-31Y | ecosystem: Environmental > Aquatic > Freshwater > Lake ... | reverse complement strand
TTGTTGCTGTTGTACCTGTTGAACAACTTTAGCGGTCTGTTGCTGTTGTGTACTAGTTTGTTGCTGTTGTTGCGGACCTTGGCTTGCCTGTACTGCTGTCTGTTGACTAGATTGTGTTGTCTGGCTGGAAAACTGTGCCGCTGCCGTAGCACTATTAGCACTCATGTCTTGATTCATACTGATAGCAAGATTACTAGCGGCTTGTGAACTGGCTTGGCTTCCTTCAAATGCCTTTGCGGCCTGTTGTACCGCCGCTGCCTGTGTGGCCTTGTCATTTGCTTGTGCTGTTTTTAATACACTCATTGCTAGTTTACTTGGTCCGGCCCCACCCCCGCCTTGTTGTGGACCAGACTGACTTGGACTGGCAATTGGAGGCGGAGAACCTGCTGTTGCTGTTGGTGGAGGACCACCGGCAGGTTGTGGACTAGTAGGAGCAGGGCCTGCCTGTGTTGGACTAGGCTGTGCAGGATCCATTTGTGCTACACTTGGATTTTGATTTGCATCTTGTTGAGGACTTGGACTTGACTGGGATTGTTGAGGTGAAGATTGTGCTTGGGCAGGACTAGATTGTGCCTGTGAAGGAGAAGCCTCAGCAGGTGCAGATTGTGCGGCCGCAGGAGCTGCCGCGGCTGGAGCACTTGCACTAGCAACTGTTGAACCCAACAACATATTTTTAGCATAAGCAGTCGCATAGCCCGGGCATGTAGAACTATACAATGGATTTGTTACACAAGGGTCGGGCTTGTATAGTGCATTAGCATACATATTCTGAATTGCGGCATTGCCTGATGTTTTAGCACCCATGGTAAAAGTACCTAATGATAACGAGTTTGTTGTGCTAGTAAGCAAAAACTGGTAGGATACATTTTCTGCGGTATTTGGAGTGCTTCTACTTTGTACAGCAGAATAAATTTCTTTATTGCTACTGTCAGTTAATCGTACTCTTACTTGAGCAGTTGGATTAGTATTTAGATAGGCTCCGCAAGTAAACGAATTAGTCCAACTAACACATTCGTTGGTTTTTGTCGCATCACCTAAACTATAATTATAACCATAATTAAAACCGTATACTTCAACGCCTGCTCCAGAACTTTTAAGTGCTGTATTGATAGCAAATGAATTATAAACTACATTTCCATTAGACATTAAATTCGAATTTAATAGATTCCCGCTAGTGACTATATTACCAAAGCCGGCACAACTAGGACTATATGCAGGATTTGTACTACAAGGATCTACTCTATACTTTAAACTAAAACTAACATTAGTAATTTCCGGACCATATGGACCAACCCAAAAATTATTATCACGACCAACAAAACCAACTTGTGCGTTGCTATAGTTTGAAGCCGCTATCGGATTAGCAAATGTTTCACTAAAATTAAAGTTAGTCCAGTTGTATTTTTTATTTGTTTGATTTGTATAATCGTATGTTGCGGCAACACCGCCCGCGGCATTGTAAAACTTAACATAAGCACTTAGGTAATCTTGGGATCCGTTGTCCCAACCGTTGCCATTCTTTGCTGTGAAGCCAAAATTAAATCCGCTGAGTTGTACACCACTGCCGCCGGCTTCTAGTGCTTTGTTTATGTTGACCACTTGATTCAAATTCACAGTGCCATAGGAGAAATTGATAACATTACTGCCGGCACCCCATGCACTTACCCTGGGGTTCGGTCCGCAATATCCTGGATCACCGCCACGCCAACATGTCAACGGTGCTCCTACACTGCCTGCGCCATTCCAATTGCTGGTCGTGGCGGTAGGTGTACCGGTAAAGTTAATTAAATTACCAGTAGTGGAGTCTACTTGTGCATTAATGGAAGCCGAATAGCCTGTAAGCAACAATGCCCAACATACTACCGATACCAATTTTCTTATAAGTGTCATCTTCATTTGCCTCTGCTACTGGTGGTAATTTCTCTGGATTGGCTTCCCATTCTGCTTTAGCCTGGGCTCCAATTTTTCCATCGATAGGGCATGGTGTACCGGCCGCCATCATAGCATCAAATACTCTACGGTCTTGACACATAGTAGCAACCGCGGCCACCTTCATACCCATATCGTACAATGTTTTAGATAATTTTAATCTTTCGCAATTCAAATCACGAACTGTGCTACCACTTGATACACCAAAGATTTGTGTTTGTACACTACCACTTGTACCTGTTGTACATAGGTCTTGATTGCCGCCCGACATCATTGCTGGTGCAACTGCTGTTGGTGGAGGTTGAATAACACGTTGAATAATTTCACTTGTATTAATATTTTTGTTGGTCATTTCACCACTGTTGATATTTTGATTAATGTTGGCATTTTGATTAACATTAGTATTTGAACTTGTACTTGTATTATTATTGTTATTAGTCATTGTACCATTATTGGTATTTTGATTAATGTTGGTCATTGTACCTGAATTAATATTGTTATTGGTGTTGTTAGTTGTGGCTGTAGTAGTGTTAATATTACGGTTAGTCATGTCACCTGTATTAATATTGTTATTAGTATTGGTACTTGTACTGACATTATTATTATTGTTATTGTTAGTCATTGTACCGTATTGATAGTTAGTGTTGGTGCTGGTACTGGTACTGGTGTTGACATTATTATTGTTATTTGTGTTAACACTTGTGCTAGTACTGACGTTATTGTTATTGTAGGTCATTGTACCTGTATTAACATTATTGTTATTATTAGTGTTAACTGCTGTGCTTGTACTAACATTATTGTTATTGTATGTCATTGTACCTGTATTAACATTATTGTTATTATTAGTGTTAACTGCTGTGCTTGTACTAACATTATTGTTATTGTATGTCATTGTACCTGTGTTAATATTATTATTGGTATTAACACTTGTACTAGAACTAGTACTGGTATTGACATTGTTGTTATTGTTTGTCATTGTACCAGTATTGACGTTATTGTTGTTGAATGTTTGAGTTCCACTATTAACGTTATTGTTGTTATTTGTGTAGGTAACAGAACCACTCATAACATTATTGTTATTGTTGTTGTTTGTTAATGTACCACTGTTAACGTTGATGTTGTTATTAGTGTTAGTTGTACCACCAGTTAAATTGGTGTTATTGTTGTTAGTAACAGTTCCACTATTAACGTTATTTGTATTAATTGTGCTTACGCTATTAGAAGTACTATTAGTATCTACCAGACTTTTAGAATCGTAGGATCCTTGATTGATAACCGTTGGTGTTGTTTGACCAATAGAGCCACACGCAATTGCCAATGCGGCAACACCAACCATAATTTTCTTAAACATAACTTCCTCCTTAAAAGGTATTGACAACCTATTTAAGGTACAAAAAGGAGGAATTAAGTTATTAGTTTATTGTACAGCAGGTTGGCCCATTGGCTGTCTGAGTTTAGGTTGAGCAGGGTCAACTGGTTTTACTGGATAAGGTGCAGTTTGAGGGGCTGCAAATTTTGTAGGTAATTTTTTTGCAGGTGCAGGAGGTGCCGCTGGTGCCGGGGCAGGTTGTTGGGGTGCATTTCTTTGTTGAGTAGCATCGGTAGTCATTTCTACCAACTTATCTAATTCAAACAAAATCGTTAAACGCCCTGAGTTATTAACCTGTAAACGAAGATGAAATAGGTTCTTATTAGTGGTAGCATCATAGATATAGAGATATAAATTGCTTTTCCATTCTAATTTACATTCAAGATCGACAACTTTTGCTAAGTTTCCAATTTGATGTGGACTTAATTTTTTATATGTTCCATTAGGATTAAAGTCAACATATATTAAATTTTGATTACCTGTAAACGCTTTTTTGAGTGTGACTAAAAAGTTAATAAGGAATTCTTTTTCGCCTGCATCGTTTGTTGATTTGAGTTTCTGATCAAGTTGCTGTGCCGCTAGTTTAAAAATTCTAACAATGGACTTGTTACGATTGGACTGCTTAGTCTTACTCTCTACCTTACCGCGGACTTTTTCTTCAAATTTTGAAGTTTTTATTGCCTGTAGAGCATCTTCTCTTGTTAGGCCCAACGAAGTAAACATAATTTCAATACCTTCGTTTGTAGTACCAGAACTTTGATGGAATTTAGAACTATTTGCTTTAACACTAAAATTTAAACTACTTAATGGTTTGGCTGAGTCAGTAGCAGGGTCAATATAGGTAGTCTGTATGTCTGTTTTTAGTCCCTCTCCCCCTACTAGTGCTACTTTAATTGGGTCAACTCTACCGTTCATTGCAAATATCTGTGTATAGCGTTTTAAAGCATTATTTTCGTTTACAAATTTTATAATTCCCTGAACACTACCCCATAATTTACTGTCAGATTGTGTTAATGCTACAGCACGTTGATAAGATCCTAATGCAAGGTCTACTTTTAAGCTCAATGTATCTTTAATTTTTTTATTGAAATCGGGAACTAATTTAAAAACTTTAGCAAGTACAACCTCTATTTTGCTTTTTGGTTTACGAACCATCTGTTTAGTTCCGTCGAGCTCGCTAATAGTTGATTGAATATCTTCAAAAGTAATTGGTCTAAGTTCTCTATGAATTAATCTTGTATAAATTGCGGCTGACTTCCAAAGTTCTACGGCGGGTCCTATGTTTCCTGTTCCGTTGTCTTCGCCATCGGCGCTGCCTTTACTTCCGCCAGCACCTCCTATACCTGGATCTTTAAATAATGTTGATAGTCTCACACCGTTAAATGACTTAGGAATATATCGTCCGACCGCACTCTCGCCTCCGGGAAAATTTCCAGCGTCATCATACATAGCACGTAATGCTTTTAAATTACGAAGCTCTTCTCTAGTGGCTTTTAGATAAACCTTTTCACCGGTGGTATTATCTGTAAACGGTTCACCGTTTTCTAGTCGAGAAATAAGAACGTTCAATCGGTCAAGTTTATAAAAATCTCTAGAGGTGATTGCTTTTTCAATAAGGAATTCAGTTGCTCTCATAGAAATATTTAGCCAATTTGCGGGAACACATTTTCGTCGATAAATTTCCTTACTGTTTCAGTGGTAAAACCTAATTTTTCTAAGACTCTAGGTGTGTGCGGATTCTGCCTTTGATAATGGCAATAGAGATTTTGTGCCATGTGATAATCTGCACCGCTTTCCTGTGTGTTGCCTACCCTGGCTAGATAGTAATTTAAAGTGGTTAATCCTAGATCTATAAAGTAACCTAGTTCTTCTGCATCTACTGCTCCGATGGCCACCATATTATCACTAAAGATCTGTTTGGCCCAATCGGGTAATTCTCTGCGTTTGTTCCACTCTAGATCTGCTGTCCACTCGGCAAACCACTTCATCATAGCATGATCTTTATTACCTGCTTTGCTGAAGTCGTGGAATGCGCCGCTTACCTTGTTAGCACCTGCTACTATATCAAAACCATAGATAGGACTGTTGTCATTTGTGTGCGGAAATACAGTGGCATGCAACATCCAAATCTTTCTGGATTGTCTACCATCGATTACACTAATATGTGCTCGTCTATACCTATTGGACGTATAGATAACATCGCGGAGTCCCAGACTCTCATCTACTATGATGTTAATAAGTTCGCCCGTATCTTTAAAACGTTGCTCAAACTTTTCTGCACAATCAATGCATAGATCAAATATGGAGCTCATCGTTGTAGGTTTCCATTAATTTTATAGCCCATTCAAAGGCTGTGTTTGCTTCATCCGCCATGCTGACATCTAGTTTAGCACGAATAGCAGTTTTCAATGCATCGGCATCTTGGAATTCTAGATTACGATGACTACCGGGTACAATCTTCTTAATCATCTGCCCACCAAACATATCTCCCATGTGCCATGTATAAAGATGTGCCATGATTTTATCAGGATCTTTACCAATAGAAATGATGTAGTTGTAGTAGTCAATAACAGCAGGTCTGAATTCATGTTTTTTATTTTCAGAGTTCATTTCCTGGTAGTCCATGAACAGATAGAACGCTCTGCGTAGATCTGGTAAATCTCCTAGCAATCTATTAGCACCCGCGGCACCCTCGATAGCACCATAGAACAACCATTTCTGGTATGTCCAATCTGTCCATACTTCTAGGGGAAGTGTTTTAGCAAACACCGCTTTCATAAATGGTGTTGCTTCTGCCTTCTGATGACTTTCCCAAGTTAATTCTTTTAAGCTCATTCTGTTTCTCCATCGTATTTTGCTAACACAGCACAAGAAGCTCGACCACCAAATGCAAAACTATTTTTTATAGCGTACTTTGCATATATTTTAGTTTCAACGGTGGGCAGTTGCATCCCTATACCTACTGGATCTGTTAAATTTACATTAGGGGGTGTCTTCTGATCTTTTAATGCCATCACAGTATAAATTAATTCTATCACAGAAGCGGCCCCTAATGTATGTCCTATCTGTCCTTTGTTACTTACCATGACTTTGCCATGGAACATATCATTCATGAGGTCGTATTCGAGTTCGTCACCAACTGGTGTTCCGGTTGCGTGAGCGTTGATGTAATCAATATCTTCAGGATCAATACGGGCGGCTCGAAGTGCCTTTTGAACGGCCAATCTCTGCGTATGACCAGTTGGGTCGGGTTCTGTATCGTATACCCCAGATCCTGCAATTCCTGTACCTAAAACAAGACCATATATACGTGCCCCTCGAGCCACTGCTTTCTCTAGAGGTTCTAAAATATAAGCACATGACGCTTCCCCTAACACAAACCCTGATCGATTTCGATCAAACGGTCTGCAGGCATCTGACGCAGATAATTTACTTAGAGCATTTAGATTTTGAAAGAAATAAAATATAAATGGTTGGAAACAAGTTTCGCTTGCTCCGATCATCACAGCATCCAAATCTGGATCTGTCATTAGGGTTTTCATACCATAGTCAAGCAGATAAGTTCCTGTAGCACAGGCACCGTTCATTGAAACAGCAGGGCCTTGTAAATTTAAATATTTTTGAGCTTGATCGCTACAATAGGAAGTAGTTCCATTTAATATCTGTTTAGGACTATATTTGTCTCTACCTTTATCTAATGCCTTTAGGATTTTGTTGTTTGCTTCCATTTGGCCAATGGTAGTTGTAAAATATACTCCTACATTTTTAGATTCAAGTCCGCTATCTTTGTATGCTTGGATAGCAGTATACACTGTCATCTTGGTAGAACGAGACCAATGCCTATGTTCGTTATTAAACTGATCTCTTGTAAATTCTGGAGTAGGACTTGTAAAACATGTACTAATGTGTAAACCATTGCAGGTTGCTGGAAGGACGTTAGGATCATCCTCTGGCCAAACTATATCTTCAATAGAGGATTTACCTGCTAATAAATTACTCCAATTTTCATCAAGAGTATCGCCCAATCCGTTAAGGATTCCGATTCCAGTTATAGCAAATTTCATTCTTCCTCAATTTTAATGGCTAGTGGCCAACCGTGTTGGCGGGCTAATAATGTACTTTCAATGCCCTTTTGCTCAGCAACTTCATATGTAAAGATGCCTGCAACTCCAGCCCCATCATTGTGAATTTGTAGTGTTATATTTTTAGCACGATCTTCGGAGTGTCCAAACACTTGAACTAACATAGCAATAACAAACTCCATAGGAGTAACATCATCATTTTGAACTACAACTTTGTATTTGCCTGGATTCAAAATTTCAATATCTATCTCTTCAACTTCTTTGATATCAGCGTGTTCCATTAGGTTTCTCGTGTTGAGTATTTATAAAGCAGGGAGTTAATCCCCCCTGCTTTAATTATAGCATCAAGCCTCTACAATGTCAATAAGACGTGGTTGCAAAGCCTCGGGAAGTTGACGTTCTAAATCAACTCTTAGGATGCCATCTTTAATCACAGCACCTTTTACCACCATGTACTCAGCAAGAGTAAATGATTTGGTAAAGTCTCTAGCACTTAGTCCCCTATGTAGGTATTCTACATTTGGAGTATCAGTACGTTGGCCTGTAATTAGGAGCTCGTCTTGATCAACTTTCACCGTAACTTCACTCTTCTGGAAACCAGCCACAGCAAGTTCGATTGCGTAGTTGTTTTCATCAATTTTGAGTACATTATGTGGTGGATAGTTGTTTTGAATTTGATTTGCAAATCTATGTTCAAATGTATCAAACATACGATCAAATCCAACAAGTGCTCTGTTTAGAGCGGCGGCGTCAAAGCGAGTAATTGCGTTCATAGTTTTCTCCTTAATAAGCAAGAACGTTTAGGGCACCATGCCCAATATACAAAACCCATAACGGCATTTTGTATAACTATATTTATACATTAAAGAACGGAGTCTGTCAATGGAAATGATTAAAAAAATTAAAAAAGCACTGTGGTTTACAGCAGGAATACTATTTCTTGGAGTTGCATATATCGGTGTTATTGTGCCAGGCATTCCATGGTCGACACCTAGTTTAATTGCTACATACTGTTTTGCTCGTAGCAGTGAACGTTTTCACAACTACATGCTTAATCATAAATTGTTCGGGCCATTTATTATCAATTGGAGAGACGGGCGTGTTTACCCTGCTAAGGTAAAATGGATCATGTTCTTGTGTATGGATGCAAGTTTGATCATCATGTGGTTTGCTACACACAATTGGAAAGCCGTAGCGGGAATGAGCGTATTCTTTGCTCTAGTGTTAATTTGGGCATATCGTTACCCTACTACAAAAGAAGAATCAGATCGACGTAAAGAAGCAGGCGAAAAAATAGGCTGGTTTAAATAAACCTACCAACAAATTCAACCGTTAGTTCTTCGTCAGATACAATCTGACCATTCCACATCAATGCCATTATTAAGGCATCGTTTTTGTTATTAAAAACAAAATCCATGTAATCGATATTGAGTTGTGTAGTATACAGACCACCGGGCAATCCAAATCGCTCAATAGCCCATATACATACACGATCCCAAGATTCTTCAGTACAGTAATCTCGGGACCATTTGATTCTAACTGTCTTCAAATTTCAAAACTCTTGTTAGGATCAAAACTGCTAGTATCTTCAAAACCTACATAACCACGAGGGTTACTGGTAATGCGTGTACTACCAATCATATAGTCTACAGCATCATGAAGATGTCCGTGTATCCAGTATTTGATCTGTGGATGATCTAAAATAAAATTACTTAAATTACTACAGTAAGCACCGTTCATATGGTACTCGGATTTGTACTTGTCGTTGATACTTGAATAACTCGGACTATGGTGTGTGATCACAACAAATGGTTTCAATTTGTTTTCTTCACGTTCTAAAGTCTGTTTAAAATATTCTACAGTTTTCCTAAAAATACCAACAGTATGTTCGGGAGTCAATTTGTAATACGTATTCTTATTTTCATAAAAATTAGTAATTGACCTGTAGTCATTCATTCCGTTTTTAACAGTATAAAGAGTAATAGGATCATTATTATTCATGTTAGTCCACATAGTGGCACCCATAAACATAACACCATTGTACTCAACAACTTCGTTTTCTAACATAAACACATTGTCGGGCATGATTGATTTTAGAATATGATAAGACTTGTCCAAGCGTCCGTGATAGTGTTCGTGATTGCCTAATACATAAAATACTCGATCATATTTGGCACATTCCCATCTAAAAAATTCAGAAAGGCGATAAAAATGATCAGGGGTGTCTTGAATCAGTTTTGTACTGTGGTGTGATTTAGCAATGCCAGTTACTTCAGCAATGTCGCCAGCAAGAATCAGAACTTCTCCGCCCGGTAGTTCTTGATATTCGCACTCAAGGTGCAGATCTGAAACGTAGTGTATTTTCATGTTATCTTAATTTCTTTTGTGTTAGCACGGTCACTATATAATTTGTGACCACGCTTTCTAATTAATTCTGCTGTAGGCTGTGGATATTCTTCCCACTGCTCTCTCCAAAACTCTTCATCCATGCCTTCTTCACAATCGATAGCATAGATTTCATAATGTCGTTGAGTGTTATATCTAGCCCTCATGACCAGCATATTTACAATTTGATCCAGCGGGTTTGGAATACGAGGTTGCTCACGCAACAACCGCATAGTATTATTTTGGTCATGATGCTCATATTGACTAATAGGTACTATTGATTCAATACCTGTTTGGTCCCAACTAAAGATGAATGCGTTTTTTGTACCCATAGTAAATTATAATATAAAACCATTGAATATGTCAACCCCATTTTAACATGTACCAATTGTATTCTTTTTCACTTTCAAACAAGATTCGTGTACGGTAGTCATCATTAATCCAGCACCAACAGGCTTTGCCTTCTTGCCAATGCTCGTGTTCACAACTTGGACCAAATTGATCCCACATCCATTCTCTGCGCTCGCAGAAGTTATCGCCTTGTTTGTACCCAAACTGTACGGCATATTTAAAATTACCGTATCCTTTAAATCTTCGATCTAGTTTCATTTATCATCCTGAATATGGTCTGCTCTTGGGCCTATATGTTTCATACACTCATCGTATGATTTTCTATTTGTTTCGGCATCAAAAGACCCGCTGGCACTATCGCGTATTATATTAAGTATTGGATGTAGTAACTTTTGAGAAACTGCCTTAGACATTTCTTCCAACACCAAATCAATGTCCTCGCCTTTGGCTAATCTTTTGCAAGCACGAGCAATTTCATATTCATTAACACGATTAGCCCAACTTTCAAAAGATTCGTCGGGCTGGATTCTTAGAACCACATTGCCTCAATTCGGTACTAGTACAATTTTTCTTGTGTTGGTTGCAGGATCAATCATTTCTTCCCAGTGGTAACCCAACGGTGGTTGTTGCAATACTGGTTGTGATTGGACGATAACAGGAGGCTGTTGAACTATGACTTGTTGATTTGCACGATTTATTTCGTAACCAATAACACCGCCAAGTATCAAAGGTGCTACCCAATTACCGCCTTGATAGTAGCCGCCGCCTCGATAATATCCACCATGGTGGTGCCATTGTGCGTTGGCTGTACCAACTACTGCGAATAACGATAATGCTAATAAAAGTTTTTTCATGGTTTTCTCCTAACTATATATTTATAACGCCTATTACAGGTATTAGGTTGACAGTTTATTCGTCTTTTGGAGAAAATCCATTTGAATGACGATCGTTTGGAGTGTCAATATCTTGGAATATACGTTTTTCTTGTTGAGTTGGTTCTCCCCAAAACTTACGAGGATTGCCGCACATAACACAGTTTGAATCACCACAGGTTGTTGCGTGTACCTTTGCTAGCCGGTGTTCCGGGCCTGTCGGAAATCCGTGTGCTTTAGCAATTTTAGTTTGTTTCTTGACAGCGTTTTCATCTTTTTGTAGACGCTTGCTGTGATTAAACTTATCTTGCTCAGTACTCATATTACCGTTCCTTAATTTTCAATTTTGAGTAAATGTTTTGAACACCTACTGATTGCCGGATAGCGTCTTGTAGGGCATCATGCTTACTACCTTGGGGCATATCCGGATTATAGCCTAAATCAAAGATTGTACGTGTGTCTCGTAACTGCCAATACTGCCAGGGCGGTACTTTATTTAACTGCTTATATATGTTTTCAAGAATAACTAGGTCAAAGGTAGCACCGTGTGACCAAAAAGCATTACAGCCCCAAGCAAACTTGTGGAACTGATCAATGGCCTCTTCTACAGTTGTACGATTTTCTGGACCAAAGGCTTCTTCCATAATTGCTGGATCTTGTTTGCTCCACCAATCTAAAGTGTTTGGGTCAATTTCACGTCCTAGCCGATCTTGGTCATCGAGATCAAAGCGGATATAAAGTTTATCTCCATATCCATTGCCATAAGGGTTGAAATGAACTGCGCCCAAAGTGAGAATAACTGCATTTGGAGAAACTGCCATGGTCTCCATGTCTACCATTAGGTGCTTTGCCATAAGATCTTTCTGTGTTATAAAACACTAGTATAACACAACAAAATTACGTTGTCAAGCGTTTAATATTTTCTTTGATAGCCGTTTGAATGTCTTGATCCAAATTGTTTTCATACGTGGTTCCTGGCTCAAGATACCCAGTAATTTCTGTTATCTCAGATGCAGGAATTTTAACAACAAACCCATCACCATTTTGTGTGAGATGTTTCATAACAATATCTTTCGGAGCAAATACTACTCCGTCGCTTGAAATGCCAATAAGTACATCTGCAACTGATGTGGCCGAAATCTTGTTAGAATTGTTAGTTCCGTAACTATTGGTAAGAATAAAACTGATTGTTTTTTTGAGTTTATTCTTTTTGGTATAAAACTTACCAGCCATTTTGCTTTTTTGTTCTACAGTGATCTTATGTTTACTCCATTTGAAATCACAATGTGTTTCTCCAACATATTTAAAAGTTGGATCATTAGCATGTACTTCTGAGGATGCCTCCATAATATAACCTTTAAGGAATCTCCACTGGGCTTCATCAAATTTAGGTCCTAGGCTGTTACCGTAATCAACAATTTTTTGCCAATCAAAAGATTTAAGATCGGATACAACTGCTTTAAGTTTGGTTTTATTCATTAGAAACTTTCTTGTTAAAATACTATTATACTGTATTTTTACGTCAATGTCAATACATTTTTTTAGGTAATTCTTGCTCTCGTAGTTTTTTGAGCCAGCGAGCTCGTGCGGCTCCTTTCTTACGCTTACGTTCTGTAGTGGGCTTTTCAAAATGTTGGCGTTCTAGCACTTCGATTAGTACTCCGCCTTCTTCTACTTTCTTTTTGAGTTTTCTGAGAGCAACATTAATATTGGCATCTCTAACTTCAACTGATACACCCTTAGGACTGTTTGGTTTTCTCATTGGTTACTTTTTCAAAGGTTAACTCGGCAGGCATTTCATTTACTGCATCCGTTGTGATATTTATATTGGTTAAACCTCTTTCATGCAAATCTACAGCATCAAACTGATAAGGCAACAAGATCTTTTCTAATATACTCTTTAGTCCACGAGCATTGGTGTCTAACTTAGTGGCCTTATGGGCAATTTCTTTAAGAGCAGAATCTTCAAATGTAAGTCCCAACCCATCTAACTCAAAGATATATTGATACTGCTTAATGAGACTATTCTTTGGTTCTTTTAGGATTTGAACCAATTGGTCTTTTGTTAATTTTTCAACACTAACTGTAATACCAAAACGTCCTACAAATTCCGGAATCATCCCGTAACTGATAAGATCTTTGGTTGTATGGTGTTTGAATACATCTAATATTTCTTCTTCTTTGGTTTTAATAGTAGCACCAAAGCCGACACCTTTTGACCCTCGTCTGCGTTGAATAATTTTATCAATACCAATAAAGGCACCACCGCAAATGAACAAGATCTTGCTAGTATCAATTTCTAGCATATCGCCTTTAGGATGTTTTCTTTTGTCGCCGGCAGGCACCCTGCATACTGATCCTTCGATCATTTTGAGCAATGCTTGTTGTACACCTTCCCCGCTTACATCTCGGGTAATACTCATGCTTTCGCCCTTGCGAGCAAGTTTATCAATTTCGTCGATATAGATAATACCACGCTGTGCTTTTTCAATATCACCGTCTGCTACATTGATCAGTCGTGTAAGCACTGATTCAACATCGTCACCTACATAGCCTGCTTCTGTTAATCCGGTAGCGTCACAAACGGCAAAAGGAATATCCAAATAACTGGCAATTTTTTTAGCCAACATTGTTTTGCCACATCCAGTAGGGCCTAACATTAGTACATTGGTCTTTTCTAATTCAATGTGTTTGTTAGGATGGTTGATACGTTTGAAATGCTGACATACTGCAACGCTCAAACTAATCTTTGCTTCATCTTGTCCAATAATATATTCGTCAAGATAGTCTTTAATCTTTACAGGGTTATAAAGTTTTTTAGTTTCATCTAATGGAAATTTTTTAACTTTTTCATCTTGTAGGATATCTACACATAGGTTAACGCAATCGTTACATATTCCAACTACATCACTACCTACAATTAGTTTTTCAACATCGTTTTGATTTTTGCCGCAAAATGAGCAATGCGGATCTTTATTCTTTGTTGTCAAATTGAACCTCTATAAATGTTTTAATGTCCGGTACATACCTCTGATTGATGTATGAGAATAATGATTTCAACTCCGCATCAGAGGTAGTGTACCAAACATTAGACTTACCTAACATATAACTGGCCATCCATTTGACTAAGTCTGTGCCAGAATCGGCATTAATATATATTGCATCACTTCTATTTAATGCAAATAACAACCATTCCATATTATTTTCGCCTTGGAAATAATATATATTGAGAGGTGTATCCGAATCTAACTGTCCCAGTTGATGGCTGATTTGATCCTGTTCTTCTTCAGAGATACCTATTAATAAAATACTATAACTGCCGTTTTCATAAAAATCAGGCGGGGTTATTAGAGTTACTTTCTTCACGACGTTCTTTAGCCTTTTCAATATATTCTTGTTCTGTAATCTTTACAGCCTTATTAGTTATCTCTTGCCATTTCCCACCTTCTTGTTGTTCTTCATTCTGAATATAACCACGAGGTGCGGCACGTTTATGATAACGTTCTCCGTCAATTACTACATAATCACTAGTAGGGTTATCTATACGTTGCGGCTCTGCTTGCTTTTCTGCTTCAACGGCTTTTTCTGCTTCTGCAATCATGCTGTTCCATTGGGACAACGGATCGGCTTCTGCTTTTTCTAAACCAGTTCCTAGGTCCTCTGGCTCATCATCAACATCTTCCAAAATTTGATAGTCTAAT
>Ga0136642_1000833_pt1 | contig 14690 bp, 10 predicted proteins | sample LowCatLa1302831Y_FD_115313 | JGI IMG/M metagenome (GOLD analysis project Ga0136642, IMG submission 115313) | Freshwater microbial communities from Lower Cathedral Lake, Yosemite National Park, California, USA - 13028-31Y | ecosystem: Environmental > Aquatic > Freshwater > Lake ... | reverse complement strand
TCAGCCCCAAGAACACGAGGACCGTGAACAGTACCATCCCCCAAATCAATTCCGTCTCGCGAAACGCGAGAGAGATTAAGATCGGCATGAAGGTCCCAAACGTCTTCAGTCCGACGACGTTTCGGAGGATCACAATGAGAAAGGCCCCGATCGGCACCATTAGCAGAACCCGATACACATTCTGCACACTAACCGGCAAACTGAAGAGCGAATACTCCATCAATCGTGATCCCATCTTGCGAGCACGCTCCTCGGCCACCAGGGTTCGGTCTTGTGCCCGCCTTGACACGGAGAACTCCACTTTAGCGTTCTTCCCACCCGACACGTCGAGCACGGCATCGTTACCGATGTGCCAAAGGACCCCACCTTCAGGCAAGCCAGGCTCCCCAGTCCAAGGATCAAGACTCACCCAGAGTCGGCCATCGAAGATTTCGAGCCACGGCTTCAGAGCACCATGATTCATCCCATCCTGAAGCACCAAGACCTGGGCGGGCCGAGACGACACATTCGCCGTAGCCAAAAGATCACTGATCAGTCGGACCCAGTCATCCTCGTTGACAACCCCCTGGCGTAACAGCATGACATTCGGGTCCGGCGACTGCGCGTTCAGGCGGACCAGGAGCTCCCGAACGAACGTCCTAGCATCTGCTGACTTTTTGAGCACATCTTCAATCAAACCCTTGGCAGCAGAGGCCAACGCTTCCGGGAGTCGCGGGACAAAGATGGGCGGCGCCGTATTCGCCTGTGAGGGGGCAGGCTGAATCGAGGGATCCTTCGAGAGGTTAATTCGGTAATAAAGGACTTGATGGCCATTGACCTCACGGACCGCCCACTCAGCGGCCCGATTCAGTCCATCATCTTCGGTCGTGAGGCCATAGTGGCCCGAGACGAAACTCTCATCCACCACGGTAAACCCACCCGGCTGTCGCGGAATATAGAAACGCGCCTTGATCGCCGCATCCTTAAGTACCTTGAACTCAATCCGGGCTTCAACGGTCCACACCTCCGCCTTTTCGGTCGGCATCAATGGGAGTCCCAGTCGCGTCACTTTGAACCAACAAAGGCTGACCCCGATCACGATCAGCAATAACGCTAAGAGTTTTACATGGAGGCCGCGCATCAATCCTTCCAGCAGGGATGGCTATACAACGCCGGCAATGACTGTCGCATTAGGGCTCGGGGCGCTTGGGTACAGATGCGCAAGGATCGTTATCGGCCTTAAAGAGGAAAGTGGCCGAAGAATCGACCAAGGCGACGTCCGATAGAAAACTTCTGCCAAGAAGAATCGGATAATTAAAATTACTCCGATCGTTTAACGTAAATTCCGTCTCATGTTGCCGTCCGTTCTTGCATATGGTCAGCAAAACGACATCTCGCATGGAGGAGTGCGCCTGGCGTTCCTTGATCACTGCCGTCCTGACCAGGGGTCGCTCAAGGACCACAGCCGCCTCGCCCTTATCCGCTGAAAAACGAAATCGAACCCACTCCGCGCCCTGCTGCTTAAAATGCTCCACATTACTGGCGTGCACTGAGGATGTCTTGGCGCCCGTATCGAGCTTAGCGGTCGCCTGCAGATGGGTCGGCAAAAGAAAAACATTCTCAAGCCACCCCATCACCACCTTTTCGTGGGAGGTTTCCGCCTCCGCGCTCTGGGTGGCGAGGGCCAAAACATAGAAGGCCATCAAGGGAAGAAGTAACCGATTCATGGTCATGGCCGCCTCTGGTCGGAACCTGGAAACCCAAACAGGGGAGGAGGGCCCTTCAAGCTCAAAGCGCTCGAGAGCCCCACGGAGAAACTTTATTGATCCACCGGAACGGTCAGACCTTTTTTCTGGCTCGCATAAAAGGCCGCGATGTCTTTCATATCCTTTTCATCCAGCGTCGAGGCAAAGCCCATCATCATTGGATTCGTGCGCTTACCGGCCTTATAGTCGTTCAGGGCACGAATGATATAGCTTTCGTATTGACCGGCCAGACGCGGGAACATCGTGTTCTCTGAATTGCCATCCTCGCCGTGACAGCTCGCACACATCGCAGCCTTGCCGCGACCGGCTTGCGGGTCGCCCGTGACCGGGAGACTTGCATTCATCCCCCGGAATTTAGCGACGAAGGCCGCAATATCCGCCATGTCCTGATCCGTGAGATTCATCGCATTGCCCTTCATCGAGCCATGCTGACGTTCATCTTCTTTGTAGGCCTTCAGTGAAGACACAACATAATCGGGATGCTGTCCGCCGATCCGCGGCACCTGATAGGTCGGATAGGTATTCGAGTAGCCCGGAATGGAATGACATCCCTCGCAGGTATAGAACTTCTTCTTTCCTGCCAGTGGATCGCCATCGGCCACCGCTAAAGCAGCGCCAAACCACAGAAGGCCGGCCAAGGTACGAACAATGGATTTTTTCATGCCAAGTCTCCGCATCCGATCTAATAAGGCACCCTCCCTCTTATCGGGGAAGGCTTGATGATTAAGAGTATATCGCCCCAGACCCTGCCAGCCAAAGGGGGCGTCGCCCCCTTATAGCCTATTCTTATTGACTCAATGCCTGCTTCAGCGCCTCTTCGACTTCACTGGCATCGATCACCTGCTCTTCCATGCCCTCAGGCAGCTGATCCTGTTGGGCACGCAACTTGCGCTCCAGATGATAGGCAAGGCCTGTCCCAGCCGGGATCAGTCGACCCACAATAACGTTCTCCTTCAGCCCCATGAGCTTATCACTGGAACCGCGAATGGCCGCCTCAGTGAGGACCCGGGTCGTCTCCTGGAACGACGCAGCTGAAATGAACGATTCGGTCGAGAGGGATGCCTTTGTAATACCCAACAGCATGGGTTCGAAGCACGCAGGAATCTTTGCTTCCGCTTCAACACGGTCATTCTCCTCATGAAAGCGGGCACGATCAACCTGCTCACCCCGGAGGAACGTCGTATCGCCAGGATCGGTGATTTCTACTTTCCGAAGCATCTGACGAATGATGACTTCAATGTGCTTGTCATTAATCTTAACGCCTTGCAGGCGATAAACATCCTGAATTTCTTTGACAAGGTACGAGGCCAATTCAGGCACACCGCGAAGACGGAGGATATCGTGTGGCGTCAGATCGCCTTCGGCGATGGTTTCACCCTGTTCGACATGCTCCCCTTCGAATACGGTGATATGACGCCATTTTGGGATCAAAACCTCATGTTGCACGTTTTGGGCATCTGTCACAATCACCCGGCGCTTGCCCTTGGTTTCCTTACCAAAACTGATCGTCCCAGTGGCTTCTGCAAGAATGGCAGGATCCTTGGTCTTACGGGCCTCGAAGAGGTCTGCAACCCTTGGCAGACCCCCGGTAATATCTCGGGTCTTACTGGATTCCTGAGGAATACGAGCAAGGAAATCACCGACCTGGACTTCGCCGCCGTCATGGATGCCGATGATCGCACCGGCAGGGAGGAAGTACTGTGCAACGATTTCCGTTGCGGGAATAAAGATGTCTTGACCCTTGTCATCCACCAGTTTGACCATGGGGCGAAGATCCTTGCCTGCGCCACCACGCTGCTTAGGATCGATGACCACCATAGAGCTGAGGCCCGTGACTTCATCGGACTGCTCACGCACCGTAACACCTTCAATGAAATCAACCAGACGGGCGTAACCCTGTACCTCGGTGACAACAGGATGGGTATGCGGGTCCCAGGTCACGATGACCTGGCCGGCCTTGGCCCGATCGCCTTCCTTGACGACGGAGACAGAACCATAAGGAATCTTATAGCGCTCACGTTCGCGGCCATGCTCATCGATAACACTGACCTCACCAGAGCGGGAGACCGCCACCAGATTGCCTTCCTTATTAATAACTGTCTTGATGTTATTCAGCTTGATGGTGCCTGCCGACTTCACCTCAACGTTACTGATCGCTGCAGATCGTGACGCGGCGCCACCAATGTGGAAGGTTCTCATGGTCAACTGCGTGCCAGGTTCACCAATCGACTGGGCCGCAATAACACCGATGGCTTCCCCATGGTTAACGCTGTGTCCCCGACCAAGGTCGCGACCGTAACAGGAGGCACAAACCCCATGTCGGGTCCGACACGTAATCACCGAGCGAACACGGACAATATCCACGCTGTGCAGCTCAAGAATGGCCACCGCCGATTCATCGAGCATCGAGCCTGCCGGAAGAATCAGATCCTGGCTGCTAGGGTCAAGGACATCCTCGGCGACGACACGACCGAGAACGCGTTCAGCCAATGCTTCAACGACATCACCTCCTTCAATAAGAGGGGACATCAATAAGCCCTCGACCGTTCCACAGTCTTCCTCGGTAATCACCAAGTCCTGGGCCACGTCAACCAAGCGCCGCGTCAGATAGCCCGAGTTGGCGGTCTTTAGCGCCGTATCGGCGAGACCCTTGCGGGCGCCATGGGTCGAGATGAAGTACTGTAATACGTCGAGTCCTTCACGGAAATTAGCGGTGATCGGGGTTTCAATGATAGAGCCGTCAGGCTTGGCCATCAGTCCCCGCATACCCGCCAGCTGACGAATCTGAGCTGCCGAGCCACGGGCACCGGAATCAGCCATCATAAAGACGGAGTTAAACGATTTCTGCTGGGCGGTAGAACCATCCGGCTTCACCACCGTCTCGGTCCCAAGACCATCCATCATGACTTTGGCCACCTGGTCGTTGGCGTGTGACCAAATATCGACCACTTTGTTGTAGCGCTCACCATCGGTGACCAGACCCGAGGCATACTGATTCTGAATCTCCTTCACTTCAGCTTCCGCGGCAACAATGATTTCCTCCTTGCGCGCCGGGATCTCCATATCATCAACCCCGAACGAGACACCCGCCCGGGTCGCATTTGAAAAACCGAGGTACATGAGCTTGTCGGCAAAAACAACCGTTGCCTTAATACCGAGGGTCCGGTAGGAGTGGTTGATCAGGCGCGATATCGCTTTCTTGGTCATATCCACGTTAACCAGCTCAAACGGGATACCTTCTGGAACAATGGTCCATATGATGGAACGTCCCACGGTGGTATCAGCACGGCGGACACGCGCTGTTCTCACGCCATCCTCATCGATCAGGGTTTCATTCAGTCGGACCGTGACTTTGGCCTGGATATCAACCACCCGATTGTTGAGCGCGCGCTGAGCCTCATCGACATCAGAAAAAATCATCCCGGTGCCCTTGGCGTCAATACGCTCGCGGCTCATATAGTAAAGACCAAGGACAACGTCCTGGGTTGGATTGATGACCGGCTCGCCATTGGCTGGTGACAGAATGTTGTTGGTCGCCATCATCAGTGTGCGCGCTTCAAGCTGCGCTTCCAAGGACAAAGGCACGTGAACAGCCATCTGATCGCCGTCGAAGTCAGCGTTAAATGCGCTACAGACCAAGGGGTGAAGCTGGATCGCCTTGCCCTCAACCAGGGTTGGCTCAAACGCTTGGATACCCAATCGATGAAGCGTTGGCGCTCGATTCAACATGACCGGATGTTCGCGAATCACCTCATCAAGGATGTCCCAGACTTCCGCACTTTCCTTCTCGACCATCTTTTTGGCGGCCTTGATGGTGGTGGCAAGACCCCTGAACTGGAGCTTACTGAAAATAAAGGGCTTGAAAAGCTCCAGTGCCATCTTCTTTGGAAGACCACACTGGTGAAGCTTTAAGGTTGGACCCACGACGATCACCGAACGGCCAGAGTAATCGACCCGTTTCCCCAAAAGGTTCTGCCTAAAGCGGCCCTGCTTACCTTTGATCATGTCGGCCAAGGACTTCAACGGACGTTTGTTGGAACCTGTAATGGCTCGGCCACGACGGCCGTTGTCCAGCAAGGCATCCACCGATTCTTGCAGCATCCGCTTTTCATTACGCACGATGATGTCCGGTGCGTTGAGATCGAGAAGGCGCTTCAGTCGGTTATTACGGTTGATGACGCGCCGATAAAGGTCATTGAGGTCAGACGTTGCAAAACGGCCCCCATCCAAGGGCACCAAAGGACGCAGTTCCGGCGGCAGAACCGGGAGGACCGTTAAGATCATCCATTCCGGCTTATTGCTGGAGGTAATGAGCGACTCAATAGCCTTCAAGCGCTTGGTGTACTTCTTGATCTTGGTTTCTGAATTGGTTCCTTCAATCCCCTCGCGCAACATTTCAACGACGTTGGGGAGATCCATGGTCCTTAGAAGCTCATGGATGGCTTCCGCCCCCATCTTGGCAACAAAATCCTCACCGTACTGTTGTGTCGCCTCATAAAATTCTTCCTCATTGAGCAGCTTGCTCCGTTCGAGCGGCGTCTGCATCGGATCAATGATGACGTAAGACTCAAAATAGAGGACCCGCTCGATTTCGCGAAGCGTCATGTCGAGCAGCAGGGCAATCCTTGAAGGCAGGGACTTCAGGAACCAGATGTGGGCGACCGGACTTGCCAGTTCAATATGGCCCATCCGCTCACGGCGAACCTTGGAGAGCGTGACCTCGACCCCGCACTTCTCGCAAATGACACCGCGATGCTTTAGTCGTTTGTATTTACCGCAAAGACACTCGTAGTCACTGACCGGACCGAAGATCTTGGCGCAGAAAAGTCCATCACGCTCGGGCTTGAAGGTCCTGTAATTGATGGTTTCTGGCTTCTTCACCTCCCCAAACGACCAGGAACGAATCATATCTGGCGAGGCGAGGCTGATACGAATATTGTCGAAATCCTCAACCTGATTCTGACGCTTCAAATAACTAATTAGATCTTTCACGGGTCATCTCCTAAAGCTGAACATTGCGTTATCCGGAACTTCAGCGCGTTCCGGATGGCGCTAATAAAAGGTTTATTCCTGTTCCAGCTCGATATTGATAGCGAGGGAGCGGATCTCCTTGATCAGCACGTTGAACGATTCCGGCATGGCGGCTTCCATGCGGTGATCGCCATCCACAATGTTCTTGTAGATTTTTGTTCTGCCGGCCACGTCATCGGACTTGACGGTCAGCATTTCCTGCAGCGTGTAGGCGGCGCCATACGCCTGCAGGGCCCAGACTTCCATTTCACCAAATCGCTGGCCACCGAATTGAGCCTTCCCACCCAATGGCTGCTGGGTCACGAGACTATAGGGGCCGGTAGAGCGTGCATGCATCTTGTCATCGACCAGATGGTTCAATTTCAGCATATACATGCAACCAACCGTAACGTCTCGATCAAAGGCTTCGCCGGTTCGCCCATCAAATAGGCGAGTCTGACCACTTTCAGGGAGCCCAGCTAAGCGCAGCATGGTCTTGATATCCTTTTCACTGGCTCCATCGAAAACCGGCGTTGCCATCGGCACTCCGCGACGAAGATTCCCCGCAAGCTCCAGAATTTCAGCATCATTCAGCTGATCCAGATCCTCGGTTCTTCCGCTGGCGTTGTAGATCTCGTGAAGGAATTGACGCACCTCATTTACTTTAGACTGCGCCTCCAGCATGTTTCCAATCTTGATTCCAAGTCCACGAGCCGCCCATCCGAGGTGGGTCTCCAGCACCTGCCCTACATTCATCCGTGATGGAACACCCAATGGATTCAAGACAATATCCACCGGCGTACCATCGGCACTAAAGGGCATGTCTTCAACCGGCACAATCTGGGAAATGACCCCCTTGTTGCCATGACGTCCTGCCATCTTGTCGCCCGGCTGAATGCGGCGCTTCACCGCCAAGTAGACCTTCACCATTTTGAGAACGCCCGGCGGCAGATCATCACCGATGGCGATCTTTCGCTTCTTCTCCTCAAGACGCTTGGCCATTTCCTCACGCTGCTGGTCAATCTGTGCGGCAATGGTCTCAAGCTGAAGATTGATGTCCTCGTCCTTCAGCCGAATTTCAACCCACTGCGAAGGCTTGAGGGTCGCCAGATATTCCGCCGTGACGGCGGAACCGGACTTCAGCTTGGCAGGACCCGACTGGGCCACCTTGCCAAGCACGATCTGTTCAATACGTTGATAGAAATCCATCTCGATGATGCGGAGTTGGTCGTTTAAGTCTTTCTTGACCCGCTCGATCTCGGCATGCTCGATCTGCTTGGCGCGCTCATCTTTCTTAACCCCGTCGCGGGTGAAGACTTGAACGTCAATGATGGTGCCATCCATCCCGGAGGGAACGCGCAGCGAGGTATCCTTGACGTCCGACGCCTTCTCACCAAAGATCGCTCGTAGCAGTTTTTCCTCAGGGGTCAACTGTGTCTCACCTTTCGGGGTCACCTTGCCCACCAGAATATCGCCCGCCTTCACCTCGGCACCGATATAGACAATACCCGATTCATCGAGTTTGGCCAGGGCGGCTTCGCCCACATTGGGAATATCGGCCGTGATTTCCTCTGGCCCTAACTTGGTGTCGCGCGCAACGCAGGATTTTTCCTCAATATGGATCGTGGTGAAGCGATCCTCTTGCACGACCCGCTCTGAAATCAGAATGGAATCTTCAAAGTTGTAACCGTTCCAAGGCATGAAGGCGACCAAGAGGTTCTGGCCCAGAGCCAATTCACCCATATCGGTTGATGGCCCATCCGCCAGAATATCGCCCTTTGCCACCACATCCCCTGGACGGACTAGGGGCTTCTGGTTGATACACGTGTTCTGATTAGAGCGCGTGTACTTGGTCAGATTATAAATATCGACACCCGGCACACCCGCCTCGGTCTCCTCATCATTCACCCGAACCACGATCCGGCTGGCATCGAGGAATTCAATCGTGCCACCTCGCTTTGCGACGACGGTGACCCCTGAATCCCGAGCGACAATGCGCTCCATGCCCGTTCCGACCAGAGGCTTTTCAGTCCGAAGCGTTGGAACAGCCTGACGCTGCATGTTGGAACCCATCAAGGCACGGTTAGCGTCATCATGCTCAAGGAACGGAATCAACGAAGCAGCGACTGAAACGATCTGCTTTGAGGAGACGTCCATGTAGTTAATCTGGTCCGCCGTTGACAGGGTGAATTCATCCTTGTGGCGGCAGGACACCAAATCATCAACCAGCTTGCCATTGGCATCGACCTTGGCGCTCGCCTGCGCAATGAAATACTTGCCTTCCTCAATAGCGGAAAGATACTCAATCTCATCGGTCACCCGCCCATCCACAACTCGACGGTAAGGGGTTTCTAGGAAGCCATAAAGATTGGTCCTTGCATAAACCGACAGCGAATTAATGAGACCAATGTTCGGACCTTCCGGCGTTTCAATAGGACAAACCCGACCATAGTGCGTGGTGTGAACGTCACGGACCTCAAAGCCAGCGCGCTCGCGGGCAAGGCCACCTGGGCCGAGAGCTGAAACACGCCGCTTGTGCGTGACCTCGGAAAGCGGATTATTTTGATCCATGAACTGGGACAGCTGGCTTGAACCAAAGAACTCTTTGATCGAAGCTGCCACCGGCTTTGCATTGATAATCTCCTGAGGCATCAGGTTTTCAGCATCGGCTAACGACAAGCGCTCCTTGACCGCACGCTCAACCCGGACCAGCCCTAGCCGGAATTGGTTTTCAACCATTTCCCCCACCGAGCGGACACGACGGTTACCCAAATGATCAATATCATCAACGGTACCATGGCCGTTTCGAATCTTGATCAACTCCCGAAGGACATCAATGATGTCCTCTTTGGTCAAGACACCTGGCCCGGTGACTTCAGAACGTCCCAGTCGACGATTGAACTTCATTCGTCCGACCGCTGAGAGATCGTAGCGATCCGGTGAGAAGAACAGATTCTCAAAAAGGGTATGTGCCGCCTCTCTCGCCGGCGGCTCCCCTGGCCGCATCATCCGGTAAATCTCAACCAGCGCATCCAGCTGCGTTTCCGTTGAATCAATGCGCATGGCATTGGAAATGTAGGGGCCCCGATCAAGATCATTCACGAACAGGGTGTCCACGGCCTCAATCCCGGCCACCGCCAAACGGACGATCAGGTCTTCCGTCAATTCGTCATTGACCTTGCCAATCAGCTCACCCGTGTCCTCTTGGACGATGTTGCGCGCGAGAATCTTTCCGTAGAGGTAATCCCTTGGGACCTCCAACAAGTTGAGACCCGCCTTTTCGATTTGGCGAATATGGCGGGCGGTAATGCGATGTCCCTTTTCAACCAGCGCTTTGCCGTCGACCACGATGTCGAATGAGGCGATATCACCTCGAAGACGATCCGGAATCAGCTCCAGAAGGACTTCCTCTCCCTTGATAACAAAACGATTGGTCTCAAAAAATTGATCGACGATCTTCTCGTTATCAAAGCCAAGCGCGCGCAGCAGAACGGTTGCAGGCAACTTTCTCCGGCGATCAATACGGACATAAACGCAATCTTTGTGATCGAATTCAAAATCAAGCCAAGAGCCGCGATAAGGGATGATTCTGGCGTTAAACAACAGCTTACCGGACGAGTGGGTCTTGCCCCGATCGTGGTCAAAAAACACCCCAGGAGAACGATGCAACTGCGACACGATGACGCGCTCGGTGCCATTAATCACAAAGGTCCCGGTATCGGTCATCAGAGGAATCTCACCCATGTAGATTTCCTGACGCTTGACCTCCTTGACCACCTTGGCTGAAGCCGGCGACTCTTTGTCATAGAGGATCAGCTGAACGAGGACTCGCAATGGGGCTGCATAATTGGCACCGCGCTGCTGACACTCTTTGACATCGAAGGTCGGCTCGCCGAGCCAGTAGTCGACGTACTCTAGAACGGCGTGCCCAGAATGACTGGTGATTGGAAAAACGGAGCTCAGCGCCGCATGTAACCCCTCGTCCGCGCGGTCCTTGAGCGCAACCTCGGATTGCAGGAAGCGTTTGTAGGAATCTACCTGAGTCGTGAGCAGATATGGGACGTCGAGCACATCCCGACGCTTACCAAAACTGTTACGGATGCGTTTCTTCTCAGTGAAAGAATAGGCCATATCGATTCCTTACCTGACGGTGCTTACGGGTTACAAGGGCCGCGGGTTTTATCGGCAAAATGCCCATAGTCCCCCGCATATCGGTTTGATGTGCCGCATTGATCAGGAGCATACTCCCTGCGGACCCTCATCAAAGCGATGATCAAATTCTGAAATGCAGGCGCACATAGCGCCAAAAGGCCGGCAGCAATGCTGCCAGCCTCGATGCTGACTTGTCAGCCTGGTGGGTCGTCAATTACTTGATATCGACGGTGGCACCAGCCTCGACCAACTGCTTCTTGACGTCTTCGGCCTCGGCCTTGTTGACGGCTTCCTTAACGGTCGCAGGAACACCCTCGACCAGGTCCTTCGCTTCCTTAAGACCAAGTCCGGTGATCGCGCGGACCACCTTGATCACATTAACCTTATTCTCACCAAAGCTTGACATCACAACGTCAAACTCAGTCTGCTCTTCAACCGCTGCAGCGCCGCCGCCAGCAGCAGGCGCTGCGACGGCAACGGCTGCTGCCGCTGATACGCCAAACTTTTCTTCCATCGCCGAGATGAGGTCTACAACCTCCATCACGGACATATTGGCAATTGCCTCTAAAATGTCATCTTTTGAAAGTGCCATCGAATTACTCCGAAATGAATCGATATGAACGAGTAGTTAGTACTATGCTGCCTGTTTCTGGTCGCGAATGGCTGCAACGGTGCGAACCATCTTGGCATGCGGTTCTGCGAGGGTACGAACGAACTTCTCAACCGGAGCCTTCATCGTGCCCATAAGGATGGCAATCGCCTGATCCTTCGTCGGTAGTTTCGAGAGTCGTTCAAGCCCAGCTGCCCCGTACTCCTTACCACCCACAGCAACCAGCTTCACGACCAGCTTGTCGCTCAGCTTGATAAAGTCGGCAATAAGGCGTCCTGCCGCACCCGGATCATCCAGCGAGAACGCCAGAATCAAAGGCCCAACCATCCCACCTTGCATACAAGCGAATTCCGTTCCTTCAACCGCTCTCCGGGCGAGTGTATTCTTCACCACCCTGAGGTAAACGCCTGAAGCACGAGCTGTCTTGCGCAATTGAGTCAGCTGCTCCACAGTCAATCCACGGTATTCCGCAGCGACCGCAGAGTGTGCAGTTGCAGCAATAGCGGAAACTTCTTCGACGACAGCTTTTTTGTCATCTAGTCTCAGCGCCACTCTATTTCTCCAATAAAAATCTGAATAGAATTCACCATTCAGAGCCACTACAACGCCACCACACCATGTGGAAGCGCAAGTAAACGGCTCCTTTCGTCGGTTGCCGACTCAAGTACACCGTCTGCGCAGGCAATCGGCATTAAGCACCTAGTGCGCCTGCGGTCTTTGACGGTTACCGGCCCCTTAAGCGCCGGCAACCCAAAGTTCGTTATGCCGTGAGGCTCGCCTGATCCAGCGTCAAACCCGGACCCATGGTGCTGGACACCGTAATTTTCCGGAGATAGACACCCTTTGAGGTTGAAGGCTTCGCCTTTTTAAGATCCGCTAAAAGGGCCTCCAGGTTTTCCTTCAGCTGATTCGACTCAAAAGAGACCTTACCGATGGTGCAATGGATAATGCCTTTCTTGTCCGTGCGGTAGCGGACCTGTCCAGCTTTAGCATTTCTCACTGCCGTGGCGACGTCCGCCGTCACCGTACCCACCTTCGGATTCGGCATCAGGCCACGCGGCCCAAGAATCTGGCCGAGCTGACCGACAACGCGCATCGCATCCGGCGTTGCAATGACCACATCAAAATTCATCTGACCCGCCTTCACCTGTGCAGCAAGGTCATCCATTCCAACAATATCGGCCCCCGCTTCGGTGGCTGCCTCAGCGTTCGCCCCCTGAGCAAACACGGCAACACGTGACGTTTTACCGGTCCCATTGGGGAGGACGGTCGCGCCCCTGACCGCCTGATCTGACTTTCTAGGATCAACGCCAAGGATGACGGCCACGTCAACGGCCTCGACAAATTTCACCGATGAAACCGACTTCAGCACCTCAAAGGCTTCATCAGCCGCATAAATCTTTCCAGGCTGGACCTTCTCGCTGATGAGCTTCGCTCGTTTAGTCAAATTAGCCACTTAGATACCCTCCACATCAAGACCCATACTGCGGGCACTTCCTGCAATCGTCCTCATCGCAGCTTCTTCATCGGCCGCCGTCAGATCAGGCTCCTTTAACTTTACGATGTCGGCCAACTGGGCGCGCGTAATCACACCGACCTTGATGGTGTTTGGATTACTGCTTCCCTTAGCAAGGCCAATGGCCTTCTTGATGAGAATCGTCGCTGGAGGGGTCTTCGTGATAAACGTGAAGCTTTTATCGGCATAAACGGTGATGACGACCGGCAGTGGAAGACCCTTTTCGACATTCTGGGTCGCCGCATTGTATGCCTTACAAAACTCCATGATGTTGACGCCACGTTGACCGAGCGCTGGACCAATGGGAGGACTGGGGTTGGCTTCACCTGCCTTCACTTGCAGCTTGATGTAGCCCGTAATTTTCTTTGCCATTTTTTACTCCTAAGTGGGTCAGACGCCGTTGAAGGCTCCCCATCACATATTGCGGTGAACCACCGCGCGATCGTCAGGCTTTTTCAACCTGCCCGAAATCAAGCTCAACGGGCGTCGAACGCCCGAAAATCAGGACCGACACCCGAAGGCGACTTTTCTCGTAGTTGACTTCCTCAACCACACCATTGAAATCTTTGAACGGACCATCGTTGACCCGGATAACCTCACCCACCTCAAACAGGACCTTCGGTCTTGGCTTTGAAACGCCCTCTTCCATGCGGCCCAGAATCAACGCCGCTTCCTTTTCTGTGATGGGCGCCGGTTTATCGGAGGTTCCACCAATGAAACCAAGGACCCTCGGCACTTCCTTAACCAAATGCCAGGTATCCTCATTCAGCTCCATCTGGACCAGCACATAGCCCGGAAAGAACTTTCGCTCACTCTTTCGCTGCTGTCCCAACCGCATCTCAACAACTTCTTCGGTCGGCACCAGAATCTGTCCGAAGAACTCATCCAGCCCAGACCTTGTAATCCTCTCTTCGAGAGAGCGCTTGACCTGATTCTCAAAATTGGAATAGGCATGCACCACGTACCAACGAAGTGACATGCGCTTATTTCCCCTGACCGGTCAAACGACTGATGCCCCAAAAAAGCCCAGCATCCAGCGTCCAGAGGATCAGCCCGACCAGAAACACCAAGGCCACTACCACCAAGGTGGATTGAACGGTTTCCTGCCGATTTGGCCATACAACCTTTCTGACTTCGACTCGGGCCTCAACCAAAAACCCAAGGAACTGACGCCCAAGCTGTGTGGTCAGAACCATCCCCATGGACAGAAGACCTGACAGCAATACGCCCAGCACCCGATAAATGAGCGACTTGTCGGCAAAATGGTAGTAACCGACAATGCCGCCTATCAGTACGATGATGGCGAGAACCAGCTTGACTATATCAATCCCCGATGAGGACGAATCGGCCTTAGCACTCATGGGAGTTCCTTATCACAAATTCGGATGACAAAAAAGGGGAAAGTGGCAGGCCAGGAGGGTCTCGAACCCCCAACCTGCGGTTTTGGAGACCGCTGCTCTACCAATTGAGCTACTGACCTTTTACCCTTGTTGGGAGCGGGCCTGACGGCCCGCCCACTCCTTACTCGATGACTTTCGACACCACACCGGCGCCGACAGTACGGCCGCCTTCGCGTACCGCGAAACGCAGACCTTCGTCCATTGCGATCGGCGCAATCAGCTTTACCGTGACCTTGATGTTGTCACCCGGCATCACC
>Ga0136642_1000832_pt1 | contig 14692 bp, 12 predicted proteins | sample LowCatLa1302831Y_FD_115313 | JGI IMG/M metagenome (GOLD analysis project Ga0136642, IMG submission 115313) | Freshwater microbial communities from Lower Cathedral Lake, Yosemite National Park, California, USA - 13028-31Y | ecosystem: Environmental > Aquatic > Freshwater > Lake ... | reverse complement strand
TTGGACGAAGCACAACAACTTACTCCGCACGAGGTTAAGACCGTAATCACGCGTATTTCTGAAGGCTCAAAAATCGTACTCATCGGCGACCCCGCTCAGATCGACAATCCTTACGTCGATCGCCGCAGTAATGGCCTTGTCTATTGCCACAACCGCATGAAGGGGCAAGCGATCGCCGCTCACGTGAAACTCACCAAGGGCGAACGCTCCAAACTCGCCGAACTCGCCGCTGACTTACTCTGAAGGGCGCGAATTAGGGTTAGGCGTTTTGCACTCGTGCATCGAGCAGGCTCGGCGCGCCCTGGCGACGCGCAGCCACTTCCATTGCGTAGGCAAACAGGCCGGTGAACATGAGGTCGCTCACGAGCGTGTTGCGGAAAAATGAGAGCGTAGGGGCGAATTGTGGATGCCCGATCGTCATCGCTTGCCACCAACCCGCTGCGGTCTGCGCGTAGCCGGCGTCTCCGAGCCACGAAGCGGTGTTGGTCACAAAATAAAATAATAACGCCCCGCCGAGGGCACCACTAAATAAATTTAGCCAACTGCGGCGCTGCGCTACAATCAGGCCGAAGCCAAGCGCGGCCGCAAAACACACGGTGCGCAGCGCGGCTCCGCCGAGTGTCCATTGATAGCCGTATTCCACCGCGTAATAATGGTCGATGTAGATATCAGTGAGGGTCAGCGCGGCGAAGGGCGCGAGTCGTTGCCAAACGTTGTGGAAATAAACCCCGCCGCAAAAAGCTAATGCCATCAGCGGTGAGAAATTACTGAGCGCCGGCGAATGGAGCGCGATCACGCGCCAAGCGGCGGCGAGGACTAAGAGCAAAAGGGCGAACGGCATGGCGGGAGATTGGGTGGTATGGGGTGAGTTTAACAGGGTTTTTTCCGCTGCGTAATTTGAATCACTGTTCTGCTTGGCGGGCGAGCAGCCAAAGCAGATCAGCCAGGCGATTCGTGAATTGACGCAACTCAGGTCGCACGGTGCGGCCGTGGGCGGGTAGGGCGCAGAGGCGTCGTTCGGCCCGGCGGGCGACCACACGGGCGGTATCAAAAGCGGCGCCGAGCGCATTGGCCCCGGGCCTAGCCCAGCCGTCGAATTTTAGGCCTCGGGCTTCGAGTGCAGCGACGGCGTCGTCCAGAGTTGCGACCTCGGCCGCAGATATTTTAGCGAATTTTGATTCGGCGTATCTTCCCGCATCAGCTTGCGCGCAGGCGACTTCTCCCATGAGAGCGACGAGGTTACTTTGGAGCCCAGTGACGAGCGCACGGACGAGCTCATCGGTGAGCAGCGGCTTAACGGCACCGAGAGCGACGTTTAATTCGTCGTAGGCTCCGATCGCTTCAATCTGCGGGTGATCCTTCGGTACGCGTTGACCGTAAAGCAGACTCGTTGAGCCGTCGTCTCCGGTGCGCGTGGCGATGGAACCGGACATGGAATTTAAGGGGTGATCCTACGCGCAGCCATCTGAGCACGTAGACAAAGTTCGGCGGCCTTAAACGTATGCGCTTGGGTCATCGCTTTCTCGGTGCGGTTGAGGCAATCGAGAATGAGTTGGCCAAAGAATTTAAAACCAACTTTGCCGGCAACCTCGAGGTGTTGCTCGCCCTTGTCATCGACAATGTAGACGTGGTCTCCGGTCTTGTCCCGGCCAACGTCGACGTATTTGCGCAGCTCAATGTAGCCCTTGGTACCCAGGATGACCATGCGTCCGTCTCCCCACGTGCTCAAACCGGTAGGGTTAAGCCAGTCGACGCGGATATAATTAGAGGTGCCGTTATTGCCGAGCAGGGAGGCTTCCCCGAAGTCTTCGAGTTCGGGCTTTTCGGGGTTATTGAAATTACCGACCGCAGCCTGTGTGACCGTGGCATCGGTCGCACCGGTAAAGGTCAGGAATTGCTCAAACTGGTGGCTGCCGATGTCACAGAGGATGCCACCGTATTTGGCTTTTTCGTAAAACCAGGCGGGACGGGCCGCAGGATTTCCAATACGATGTGGCCCAAGGCCGATCACCTGGACCACTCGGCCGATGGCCCCGCCGGCGACCAGCTCAGTGGCAAACATCGCAGATTCCACGTGGAGTCGTTCGCTAAAATATACGGAGTATTTTTTTTGAGTGCGCGCGACGATCGCTTTGGCGGCGTCGAGTTGATCCAGCGAGGTGAAAGGCGTCTTGTCGGTGAAATAATCTTTACCGGCTTCCATCACTCGGCAGCCGATGGGACCGCGGTCGCAGGGAATTGCGGCGGCGGCTACAAGATGCACTGCGCCGTCGCCGAGAATTTCCTCAAGCGAGCGCGCGACTTTGGCTTGCGGGTATTTGGCGAGGAAAGCTTCGACTTTCTTGGGGTCAGGATCGTAGACCCACTTGAGCGCGGCGCCGGCTTCAAGTAGGCCGTTGCATTGGCCGTAGATGTGGCCGTGGTCTAGATGCGCGGCTGCAAACGTAAACTCACCGGGTTTGACTACGGGACTTGGTTTGCCCTGTGGGGCGTAGGACATGCCGTCGGCTTTTTGGCTCATAGAAGAGAGGAGGGACCATTTAAGGGGAGGAACGGAAAAGGGGCAACAGAGGTGTGCGGCTGCAGAGGCGAGTAGTTTAGGCCTCAGGTTTTAGCGGTCGCCTTCGTCTCTTGGGCGAGGGTTTTCACGGCTGCGTCGATTTGGGCAAAGGTCTTTTTCGTCATATGATCGATAAAAAGGATGCCGTTGAGATGGTCGGCCTCATGCTGGACGCAGCGGGCGAGCAAATCGTCGCAGCGGAGCACGTGCGGTACGCCATGCTCATCTTGAAATTTTACGGTGATGGCGACGGGACGTTTCACGTCCCCGCGGATTTCCGGAAACGATAGGCAACCCTCTTCGAGCACCTCGGTGGGCGTGCCTTTTTCGATCGTAATGACCGGATTGGCGATGACCATGGGCATGAACAGGTCGACAGGCGGGTGCGCTCCGTCGAGTTCCCAGCCGTAATCAGCGTCGGATTCGCGCAAATCGACGACGCACAGTTGTACAGCTCGGTCCACTTGTTGCGCCGCCAAGCCGATGCCGCCGGCCTTATGCATGGTTGCGACCATGTCGGCGGCAAACTTGCGCAGGGCGGTATCAAACGTGGTGACGCGCGCGCCTTTTTTGCGGAGAATCGGGTCGTTAAAATGGACAATTCGCAGTGACATTGGGCAATTTTGGAAATTTAGCGTGGTTTCCACCGCGGTGGCCCGCAAATCTATACTTTGCAGGTCATGCGATCGTTTCGAGCCCGCTATTTTGGAGGATAGCCAAATGCTCGCCAGTGATTATAGATTTTCAGGATGAGCCGTCGGCCAAATATTTTGTGGATCGTGACGACCCAGTGGCGGGCATCGGCGTGCGGTTATGCCGGTGATTCCAATGCGTGCACGCCCGCCCTCGATGCGCTCGCAGCGCAGAGCGTAAATTACGCACAGGCGGTGACGCCGCATCCTTTTGGGCCCTTCGCACGTGCGGCATTGTTGACCGGCGTACCTTCTCCCGCCAACGGCGTCGTGGATTATTTTGATGCGTTGCCGGGCTCAGCGCGCACGATCGCACACGATATAAGTGAACACGGATACACGACGTCATTTTTTGGTAAATGGGGGGTCTCTCAACGTGATCCGCAGGCGCCTTTAGTGGGTGCGGCTCACGCCCGAACGCTCGTTCCGCCGGAGGCACGCGGGGGATTTGATTTTTGGGAGGGATTTGAGAGCGGATTTTTGCTAAATGATCCGTGGTTACACGGAACACGTTTGCCCGCGCCTGAAAAATTTACGGGTTATCAGAGCGATATAGTGTGCGAGCGGGCGGCAGCATGGCTGACATCGCAGGCATCGGCAGCTACTCCCTGGTTTGGCGTGGTGAGCTTAGAGGCGCCACACCCGCCGTATGCGGCGCTAGCGGCCGGTGTGCAACGGCGGCCCCCCGCTGATATTATTTTGGCCGCCAACGTGCCTTGTGGCGGTGAAGCTGAGTCAACAGCGCGGCGTGAGCTCAGTGGCTATTATGCGCACATTGAGGCGACGGATCGCTCGATCGGACGCTTGCTGATGGCACTAGGTTCGGAAGTAAATGTAGTTTTTTTGTCAGTACATGGTGATTTGCACGGGGCTCACGGCCTGTTTCGTAAAGGTTGGCCGCACGAGGAAAGCGTACGCGTGCCCCTACTGGTGCGCGCCGCGGGCACCGCGGCGCGGCGTGATGCCGGAGCGGTCTCCCTTGTTGATTTGCCAGCGATAACGCAGGCCTGGGCGGGTGGCGCCGTGTGGGCGGGGCCGCGGGCGATGGCGCACATTTCAATGCCGAGCGTAGTCGCATTACCTCAGCAATGCGACCGGGTATGGCGCGGGGTGCGAAGCTCAACTCGCAAACTCGTGCTCAATGCAGACGGCTCACCGTGGTTATTTTTCGATCTCGAAAATGATCCGGGTGAAACCCAAAACTTGGTGGATATTCCCGCCCGAGAAGAAGAAATAGCGATGTTACGGACGTGTTGCCGATGACATTTAAACGGCTTCTTTTAGGTGAATCCGTGGTGAAAACAGCTCTGGGCGTACAGGGGGAGGGGGGGTAAATTAATTTCTTGAATCTAGCTAGAATGGAAAATTTCCGTCAGCTGCCCGGTGCTCATTGCCCCCTTTAGCTATACCGCAGGGGGTTTAAAATTTATAAACTGTTCTATATTAGAATATAAAAACCTACACGAGGTTGCTGCTGGGCGGTTCATAATGACTTAATTGGGGAGAATACAGAGGGTAAGCGCGTCATTTTCACCCAACGCACACGATTTTTCAGATTTTTTACTCTCGAGGCCCTTATCGAATCAGCGGTGCGGCCTGAACTTTTTTACTCACCCCTAGTTAGCGGATAGTTAGCCAACGGTTAACATTCGGATATATTTTAATATAAAAATATCACTCAACCCCGAGCTTACGGTGCTGCTGTTTTATGTAGCACCTCATTAGGGTATAATTTTTTTTGATACGAATTTTTCGAATAGAAAATTGAATTGTTGGCCTCAGGGCCCTACAAAATAAATACGCATTAACTGGGCTGATCTCATCGCCCAAAACCTGATTTTTTTTCACCCTAATTTGAGGGCTGGTTTGAATTTTCACTGCGAGCGTCGCGGGTGGATGATGCGCAAGCCAAAAACTTAAAAATTTTGGACGGAAAATCGTCATAAACTCATTGACGGCTAAAACACGCAGATCAATTGGTTGTGGTTGTTGCAGTGGTCGACCACATCCTGTTGTGGTCAACAACGCGTCAATAAGTTCCAGCAACTTAGGTTCGCTTCGGGCTTAAAGTCGTCGAAAACCACTGCTTTCACTCCATTTTCTTCTTAATTTTCACGTTTACTTAAGTCATGCAAAAAACCTTTCAAGTTGGCGCTAAAACCTTCGTCCTCGATGAGGCCAAGGCGGAAGCGGCGTTTGCCGCCAAGCGGGTGATTAACGGTCGTCAGACCATGTGCTTCAACCTGCTGCCCTTGAAATACCAGTGGGCCTATGATCTTTACCGTACGATGAAGGCCAATCACTGGGAACCAGAGGATATTCCCATGGGCAAAGACATCGAGCAGTGGCGCGATGAGAAGGCCCTTTCCGAGGTTGAGCGCTGGATCATACGGATGGGTATCGGTTATTTTTCGGCTGCTGAAGGTATCGTCGGTGACAATATCCAGCACGTCGTCCGTGAGTTGGTCACCGCTCCAGAGTTGAAGCTCGTGCTCGGCCGTCATGCCCACGAGGAAAATATCCACGCCGATTCACTCCTGTACATGATCGCTTCCCTCGGCATCAACCCGCACGAGTGCGAGGCGATGTTTGAGGATGTCCCCACGATTGTCCGTAAAAACGAGTTCGTAACACGCGTTTCTCGTTCGCTGCGTCGTGATCTCGATATGACCCAGATTGAGAACAAGAAGCTGCTCGCGAAAAACATTTTTGTTTTCGGCCAATGCATGGAAGGTACGCAGTTTTACGGCTTGTTTGGCATGGTCCTCTCGCTGTACCGCCAAAACAAGTTCCCGGGGATCGGCCAGATGTTCCGCTACACGCTCCGCGACGAAAGCAATCACATCGAGGTCTTCCGCAATCTGTTCATGGATCTAGTCGAGGAGAATCGCGAGATTTGGACCGCTGAGTTCAAAGAAGAGCTCCGCGCCCTCATGCAGGAAGCAATCACGCTCGAGAAGGAGTTCATTCGCGATTGCCTGCCCGTGAACGCGGTCGGCCTTCGTCTCGAAGATTTCCTTACTTACATCGATTATATCGCAGACCGCCGCCTTGAGGGTGTGGGTCTCGCGCTGCTTAATCCGAGTGCTAAAAATCCGCTCCCTTGGCTCGCTGAGATGATGGACATCAAGAAAGAGCAGAATTTCTTCGAAGGTCGCGTTACAGAATACCAAAAGGCGTCCTCCCTCAACGTAGCTGCTGACGACGAGCTCTGATTACCCCTACTCAGCGCTCGCCGTTTCTGTTTTTTGTCTGTTCCGACCCCTCTTATTTAACCCCACCCGCATCTGCTCATTCCTAGGCGAGAATCTCACCCGATTTTTGCCGCAGGAGTTTTTTTCGTCTCTTTTTTGTAAATTTAATTTTGCTCCAATCGTATTACGTTTCGCCTTCTCAATGAACAGCAGTACCCACTCTCTCGCACACGATCTCGCCCTCAAGCGCACGGTCCACGCCCCCCTCGATCAAAAGCCTCACTACGCTTGGCGCGACGTCATTGCCGGCGAGAATATCACCGTGCCGTCTGTCGTCCTGCTTTGCCCGCATGGCGAAGAACGATTCGTCCTCGCTGAAGTCGCCGACACCCTCGGCAAAGCCCTCACCAATGTAGCTCTCGCCAAAGGCGAGAAAGACATCTTCACCGACTCTAACCGCGCCTGGGTCGTGCGCCTCTGCCGCGAGATCACCGCCAACCTCGTCGAACTCGCCCGCAGTCAGAACCCCCTCCGTCTTTCGCTCAACGCCCTCTACGAACTCATCGAGAAAACCCTCGTCGATAATAACGCTTATTTCGTAGCCAAGAGCCTTCTGCTCAATCGGGCCCGCAAGATCGCCATCGACCGCGAGTCCGCCACCCAATCCACCCTCCGCGTCATCCGCCGCAACAACCAGGTCGTACCGTGGAGCGAGCAAAAAGTCGAAATCGCCGTCCGTAAAACTTTTCTCTCCCTTCAGCGCGACTCCGCTCCTGCCGTCGCCGTGACCAAAGCCGTCTCTGAACGCGTTCACGCTTCTAAACAAGCCTTCGTCCACATCGAGGAAGTCCAGGACATGGTTCAGGAAGAACTCATGAAAGGCGGCTTCTTCAAAGTGGCCGAAGCCTACATTCTCTTCCGCGCTGACCGTTCCGCCGCTCGTCTCGCTGGCGATACCGATCAGGTCTCTAATGCCGCCGCTCCCTCCACCCCCGCTCAGGAAACCATGATTGTCGTCAAAAAAGCCAACGGCGAAAACATCTTCTGGGACGGTGCTGACCTTCGCAAACGCATTGAGTTCGCCCGCATCGGTCTCGAACTCTGTCTCACCAACGAAGAAATCGAACAAGAACTTCGCCGCGCGGCCTACGACCAGATCCTCCAAAAGGATCTCGACGCTACCATCATTCTTAACTCGAAAACTCTTATCGAGAAAGACGCCGACTTCGCCAAGTTCGCCGGCCGCATCCAGCTCACCTACATCTACGAAGAAGTCCTCGGGTGGGACATCATGAAAGACGGTATCGGCGCTCTCAAAGCCGCCCACCAACGCGCCTTTAAAAAATACCTCGAGCACGGCGTTGCCATCAAACGGCTTAACCCTCGCCTCCTCGACTACGATCTCACCAAGCTCGCCGCCGCCCTCGATCCCTCTTCCGACCTCGAGTTTGACTTCCTCGGCATCCAGACCCTCTACGATCGCTATCTCATCATCGACAAAACTCGGAAACCCGCCAAGCGCCTCGAGACGCCGCAGTTCTTCTGGATCCGCGTCGCCATGGGCCTATCCCTCGAGGAACCCCTCGACCGCGAAGCCAAGGTCATCGGCCTGTACTCTCTCTACAAGACCCGCCGCTTTTGCTCCAGCACGCCGACCCTCTTCAACTCCGGCACGCTTCACTCTCAGCTTAGCTCCTGCTATCTCTACTACGTCGACGACTCCATCGAGGGCATCTTCCAGCGCGGTATCTCTGAAAATGCCTACCTCTCCAAATGGGCTGGCGGCCTCGGTGGCTCCTGGACCGCGGTTCGCGGCACGGGCGCCTATATTGGCGGCACCAACGGCGAATCCCAAGGCGTCATTCCGTTCCTGAAGCTCCACAACGATCAGCTCGTCGCCATCAACCAAGGCGGCAAGCGTAAAGGCTCCGGCTGCGCCTACCTCGAGACCTGGCATAACGATATCTTCGAATTCCTCGAGCTCCGCAAAAATACCGGCGACGACCGCCGCCGTACCCACGATATGAACACGGCGAATTGGATTCCCGATCTGTTCATGAAACGCATGGAAGCCCGTGCCTCCTGGACCCTCTTCCGCACTAACGAAGTCTCCGATCTACACGACCTCTTCGGTAAAAAATTCGAAGAAAAATACATCGCTTACGAAAAACTCGCTGAAGAAGGCAAAATCTACGGCCAGAAAGTCGAAGCCCTCGACCTCTGGAAAAAGATGCTCTCGCTGATCTTCGAGACCGGCCACCCTTGGATCACCTTCAAAGACGCCTGCAATATTCGCTCCCCTCAAGATCATGTCGGCGTCATCCACTCCTCTAATCTCTGCACCGAGATTACGCTCAACACTTCCAAGGAAGAAACCGCCGTCTGTAACCTCGGCTCCGTTATCCTCGAGACCCATCTGCTCCCCGATGGCTCCCTCGATCACGTGAAACTTCGCGAGACCATCCGCATGGCCGTCCGTGCTCTAGACAACGTCATTAACATCAATTTTTACCCCACCGAGGCCGCCAAGACCTCGAACCTGCGGCACCGCCCCATCGGCATGGGCGTCATGGGCCTCGCCAATGCCCTCTACATGAAAGGCGTCTCCTTCGCCTCCGAAGCAGCGCTCGCCTTCAACGACGAGGCCATGGAAGCCATTGCCTACTACGCCTACGAAGCCTCCTCCGATCTCGCGGCCGAACGCGGCACCTACTCCAGCTACAAAGGCTCGAAATGGTCCCGCGGCCTCCTGCCTCAGGACACCGTCGATCTCCTCGAGCAGGAACGTGGTGTCGCTGTCGACGTGCCCCGCGGCGGTAAGATGGATTGGACCGGCCTCCGCGCCAAGATCGCCGCCCAAGGCATGCGCAACAGCAACGTCCTCGCCATCGCCCCCACCGCCACGATCTCTAATATCACCAACACCTCCCCCTGCATCGAGCCCACCTACAAGAACCTCTTCGTTAAGTCGAATCTCTCCGGTGAGTTCATCGTCTTGAACCCCTTCCTGGTCAAAGATCTCAAGGCCCGCGGCCTCTGGGATCAGGACATGATCGACAACCTCAAGTACTTCGATGGCGAGTTGAAAGATATCACCCGCATTCCCGAAGACTTGAAGGCCAAATACCTCACCGCCTTCGACATCGACGCCAAATGGATCGTCGACGCTGCCGCGCGCCGCCAGAAGTGGATCGACCAAGCTCAAAGCGTGAACCTGTGGATCAAGACCCCTGACCTCAAGACCTTGAGCCACATGTATCGACACGCTTGGCACGCCGGCCTCAAGACCACCTACTACCTGCGCAGCCTCGGCGCCTCCAACATCGAGAAAGCCACCATCTCGGTGAAAAAGGAAGTGCGCGGTGCGATTAAAGAAGGCCAGGACGGCGGCCAAAACTCCGGCGATGCCGGCGGCAGTCACAGCGGAGAGATTACCTCTACCCCTGCCGCGAAGAAAAAAGAATTCACCGCCGCCGAGAAGACCGACTGCAGCATCGAGGCGATGCGCAACGGCGGCGAATGCGAAGCCTGCCAATAAGGTCCCACCCACTATCGTCAAAGCCCCGCCCCTTCACCGGACGGGGCTTTTTTATGTCCGCACTGCTGCGGACAAAACGCGCGGCGGTTTTTTAATTACGGATGACACGACCCTCGTCGGATTTCCCGCGCCCGTGTCTGCCACCTACACAACACTCAATCCAGCGACTCGCGCAGGGACGGGATTTTATTCACGGCAGTCATGGTAACGTGGGCGCATCAAAACTCTCAGGGTTACCCTGCAGCGAGAATTTTATAAGCCCCCCTTTTTTAGGTCTTTTCATTTTTAATTTTGACGCCGCTCGGGTGCTGCTGAACCGTCGGCTCTTTTACCCCCCATCCCTTATTCCTATGAAACTTCGTCCCCTGGTCGCTCTCCTCGCACTCGCTTTCTCGGCCGTTTCTCCGGTTCTCGCCGCTGAAACCTCCACTAAACCCACCTCCACCAAGGCCGCTGCTTTCAAAGGCGCTTTCGCGGGCAAATGGCAGGGCCAAAATAATACCGGCGGCGTTCTCAAACTCGACTTCAAATCTGGGGCCGATGCCAAACTCGGCGCGGATGTCCTCTTCGTCTACGAAGGCACCGATGTTCACGCCCAGACCAAGTCCCTCAAGGTCGAAGGCGACAAAATTGAACTCGTGATCACCTGGGAAATCCAAGGGACCTTTGCTTCCACCAAGCTCGTCGGCACCCTCAAGGGTAACGACATCGCTGGTTCCTACGAGAGCACCGCCGCCGAAGAGCCCGCCAAGGGCAAATGGAGCGTTTCCCGGAGCTAACCGGCGAAGCGCCTTCGTCGCATGAAAACGAAAGTCGCCATCGTCGGTGGAGGTCTGGCCGGACTCTCCTCCGCCGCTCATCTTTTATTAGCCGCAGCCGAGCGGTACGAGATTCACGTCTTTGACTCCGCGCCCATGCTCGGCGGCCAATGCGCTTCCTGGCTCGATGCCAAGGGCCGGCCTGTTGAAACCGGTATCCACCTCGATTTCCCTTGGTATCATAACAAAGACGCTCTCTTCGCGGCGATCGGACACCCGCTGCCCCTCAAAGAGACCGACGGCAACTACTACGTATGCAACGGCCAGACTGGTCAGATCGATACGCTCCTAGCTGGTAAATCCGTCTTAAAAACCCTGCGCGGCCTCGCTACTTTTCCCGGCCTCTCGCCCGTTGAGCGACTCCAGCTCACTGGGTTTATTTTCCGTATCATGCGCATGGATGACCTCATGGCGGAATCCTTTGATCACCTCTCCGTCACGCAGTTTCTAATTGAACAAAAACTCAGCCCCGGCATCCGCCATCAACTCGCTCTGGAAGCGGTCACGATCCAAGGCTTGCGACCCGAAGAGGCGAGTGCGGCCTCGTTCATCAAATTCCTCCGTACCATGTACGGCAGTATGGGGCTTTTTGACACCACCTTCTTCGGCGCTCCGCTCGGCGATGCCCTCGTCGATCCCCTGGTTGACTTCATCACCCGTCATGGCGGGCACATCCATCGATCGAACGAAATTAGCAGCGTCACGCCCGCCGCCGCTGCCGCACCCGCCCGAATTATCACCACTGCCGGCATTACGCATGAAGCCGATCACGTCATCTTTGCCGTGCCTGGTTACGCGGTGCCCTCGCTTTTGCCAGCCGCACTGCGCACGACCTCGCCCTTTGCTGCACTCGCCCAGCTCAAAGAGACTCCTATCATCACCATCACCCTATGGTACGCGACCAAGGTGTTCACGGATGGAAATGTTTACATATCTCACCGCGACCGCGAACACGGCCCCATCTTCGATGCGGTGGCCGACAAAGCCTTTCATTGGAAAGATTGGCCCAAATTCAAAGCCGAGGGTAGCATCATTCAAGTCCTGATCGACGCGGCCGATGATGTCTTGCATCTAAGCGATGCCGAGATCTTGGCCAAAGTATATCAAGATCTCGAGCGCTTCTTCCCTAATTGCCGCGGCCATGCCCCCTTTGATTCGACCGTGCTGCGCTTGAAAAATACTTACTGCGGCACGCGCGTCGGCTATTGGTCCCAAGTGCCACGTAAGCACCAGACCGGCCTTCCCGGCCTTTGGCTGGCTGGCGACTACACCGACGGGGTGTATCACTACGGGATGGAGTCAGCGATTATATCCGGTAAAGCCGTGGCCAATGAACTCCTCCGCGAAATCAATCACGAGGGCTTTGAGATTCTACGCCCGCGGTATCTCCCCTTCGTCCGGGCGTGAGTTTAGGCGCAGGGAGCCGAGCGCAACCTTAGGCGCGGCGATCGTTTAATCGTGGTGATTTCCTTTTTCGTTTTCACCGCGGTGAATAACCCCAGATAACCCCGGGATTTTTACCGTGGCATGACGACCATCGTAGCTCGTAAGTAGCGCATAGACCCAAGTTGCGATCACTCAGATAACGATGAGACCAGCCCAAGGTCGCGCCGAAGAAAGGCCAGAACCGATCGGCCCGGTTTTAAATCCCGTTGCCCTGGCCCCTGCTATATTCTCGTACTGAGGGACCGTATGGAACGCTAGGCCCAAGCGGTGCAGGCCCACCGCGACGGCCAGCCCGATCGCGGCTGACTCGTGGACGTCTTCACTGATTTCCCACTCCCCACCAATTCCAGTAACGGTTAATATCGTAATTAGTCCAAACATCAGTAGCGCCACGAGTGCTGTGCCGGGGTTGTGTCCGGCGTAATGTGTAGCGGGCCTGCGAAGGAGCGGCGAAAATAGCCAATATACTCTACTGGGCGGTGGAAAAAAAGGTTCCATTGAACGTAGCGCGAACCGGCAAAGCCCAGCCCTAGGCGCACAACCAAGAGAAAAGCCGCGATCAAGCCAGCAAGCATGTGCCATTGAAAAAGCCGTCCGTGTTTATCAAATCCATAGGCAAAAACACACGTCGCGCCAATACTTGCGGCCAAGGCCCAATGAAAGATGCGGGTGGGTAGATCCCAAATTAAAACTTTAGGCATAAATGAGAGGAGGGGTAGACAGAAGGGATTTTATAAAAATTAGATCTATGCTGAAATTATTTCGGTGTACGCTCGTTGTTTTATAAAATTGCCCGATGCTATTATGGTAAACAGGCGCTGGTGGTGCGCCTTGCTGCTTTCGTTATGATAAGGCCAAGTCGTAATAAATACGGTGCATCATTTGTTTATCTTGCAGCGTGCCTTATTCAAATCGGTGCCTGCTGGCAAAGATACCCCCTGGGGAGGGCGATCGGACGGCTGCATCAGACCACCCGTAAAATAATAAAAAACGCCGACCCCTTTTTAAAGGATCGGCGTAGAGTGGTGCGGACGTTCTGGAGCGATCGTACGCGCAGTAATTACTTTTTAGCGCGGACCAGACCGAGCTTCTTCTTGATGTTGCCCACACTAGGCAGGGATATGCCCACTTCTTTGGCGATCGCGCTGCTGGTTTTATTTTTAAGCACGAGATTTTTTACTTTGGCTTCGATCTCAGGTGTGATCTTGGCGCGCTTGCGGGTTTTCTTCACTTTGCCCGCAGTTTTAACCGCCACGGGCATATCAGAGATCGATTGCAGCGTGGCGATAAAATCGCTCATGGACTTGAAGCCCATTTTAGCGGGAAGTTGCACCAAGCGCTTTTTTTGCTGGGTTAATTTCTGTTCGAGCGCCGCCACTTTGCGACGAGCCTGTACGAGCTGGGCGAAGGTATTTTTAGCCATAGCCTATAGGGTGTATGATTTTGGGTAACCTTGCAAGAACTCGATAGGATATAACCCGACCACACTTAATGACTATAAGATAAAAATTTTACTTCAGAGCCTAGATTTTTATCTCCTAAACAACGCTTTTGATAACATTGATATTCATCAATCTAAGATTAGTACCGTTTTTTTGGATACGCCTATAGATTATATCAGGCTGCGCTTGAGTTGGCGCATAGCATAGCTTCATAAGCGGTGCAGATCATGCCGCCGGAGGCGAGCGGGGCGCCTGCTAATTCCCGCGGCCCGCGTTTCTGCCCGTGAGGCGGTGCTTATTACAGGCTTCGTGATCGGTGGTCCGGATTCGAAACGAGTGTTGATCCGCGCCGTGGGTCCCGCGCTCGGCGCCTTCGGTTTAGCGAATACTTTGCCTAATCCTGCGATCAAGATCTACCAAGATCTACCAAGGCTCTAACCTCATCGCCCAAAACGATGATTGGAACCTAGGCGATGCCGCCGACATCGCCCGTCTCGGTGCCTTCGCCTTCATCTTCGGCAGTAAAGACGCGGCCCTGCTTACGACCCTCGCACCCGCTGGTTATACCGCCCAAATCTCCGACCCCAGCGGCACCGGCACCGGGGTAGCTCTCGCGGAAATCTATGACGCGAGTATCAATCCCAATGCCGATTACCAACGCTTCGTTAATATCTCGAGCCGTGGTCGCGTAACGCCGGATGACGGCGTGTTGATCGGTGGCTTTGTGGTGACGGGCAATGCCCCGAAGACGCTGCTTATTCGCGGTATTGGTCCGGCGCTCACGATCTATCTAGAAAGCAAAGTCGTAGCGACCAACGAAGGCTGGGCGAACAGCGCTGCGATCGCGGCGGCCGCGATTCAGACCGGGGCCTTCACTCTGCCCAGCGGCAGTAAAGACGCTGCCGTGCTACTCACGCTCAATCCCGGGGCCTATACTGCGCAGATCAAATCGGCGAAGAATGCTGCCTCCGGCGTGGCTTTGATCGAAATTTACGAGGTGCC
>Ga0136642_1000831_pt1 | contig 14705 bp, 14 predicted proteins | sample LowCatLa1302831Y_FD_115313 | JGI IMG/M metagenome (GOLD analysis project Ga0136642, IMG submission 115313) | Freshwater microbial communities from Lower Cathedral Lake, Yosemite National Park, California, USA - 13028-31Y | ecosystem: Environmental > Aquatic > Freshwater > Lake ... | reverse complement strand
GCACTCGAGAGTGCGATCAGTGCACTTGAAGGTGGAAAGACACTTCTATTCTCTTCGGGGTTAGCTTCGATTGCAGCAGTCTTTGCCCTACAACCAGCACGGTCGATTATCGTTGCATCACGCAATGGATATACCGGCACGATGTATTGGCTTAAGCGGTTAGAGTCTGAGAGAAATTGTGAAGTTCGATATGTCAATATCGCAGAAACCGATGAAGTTCTTGCTGCGCTCAAGGGTGCGAACTTCTTATGGCTTGAATCGCCGACTAACCCTGCGCTTGAAGTTGCTGACTTACCCAAAATTATCCCGGCCGCGAAGGCACTTGGATTAGGTGTTGGCGTAGATAACACCTTCGCGACAGGTTTAATCCAACAACCTCTCTCTATGGGTGCAGATATTTCTATGAACTCAGTAACAAAATATATTGCAGGACATAGTGATCTCATTATGGGATCTCTCTCCATGAACGATGCCGAACTCTTTGCGCGCTTAGAGCTCGAACGCAAACAAGGTGGGGCGATTCCTGGTTCGATGGAAGTCTGGCTCGCACTTCGTGGGTTGCGCACCCTAGATGTTCGCCTTGAAAGAGCACAGAAGAATGCGCTCGAACTTGCTACTCGCTTGAGCAAGCATCCTGCTGTTCAATCAGTTCGCTATCCAGGACTTCCTTCTGATCCGCACCACGCTCGCGCTGCATCATTTATGAAGGGCTTTGGGTCAATCATCTCCTTCGAGGTGAAGGCTGGAGCTGCCGAAGCTGAGCGCGTATGCGGGGCATCGAAGTTGATCGTTCACGCGACATCCCTTGGCGGAGTTGAAACTTTATGGGAACGTCGCCACCGCTGGCAGGGGGAGAGTGAGCATATTCCTGAGAGCCTGATTCGTCTCTCAGTCGGAATTGAAAATGTTGAAGACCTTTGGGTCGATATTGAGCAAGCGCTCCGGTAAGAGTGTTAGATTTCCCCTATGTTTAAGGCGCTACGCAGACTCTTCGGGTTATTCGCCCTTCTTGCGGTAATTTTTGGCCTCTTAAAAACTGCATTTGAATGGCTTGATCGCAATGGCGAAGATGATCATGAGATCTTTGCTGAAGAAGAGGAGCACTCTCTCTAGTGAGTTCAGGAGAGATCAAATATATCCCTGGCCAATGCAATATTGGTAAGTCAGAGATCAGAAAGCGCCAAACTGTTGCAGTATTTGGACTCTTTCTTTCAACTGCGAGCCTTCTCTCCTTTAGCCATCTCCATACCTCACATCTTTCACGTATAAGCATCTTTCTCCCACTGCTCGTCTTTAGCGTTGGATTTGTTCAATCTCGCAGGAGATTCTGTTTAGCTTTTGGATTTATGGGAACTTTTAACTTTGGTCGATCCAGAGAGATCGCGCGCGTTGCATCACCTGAAGATCGAGCACGCGATCGCAAGACTGCACTCTCAATTCTCTTTCAAGCAGTTGGACTAGCAGCTCTTCTTACAGCAATTGTTTTCGCACTACCTCTTTAATGATTCAGAGACTTTCACATAGATTTTCCCGGTAGAGAGGATTCCCATGTCAGAGCCCACAACGTCACATCCACGTGTTGCAATGATTGTGCTCAACGCGGTCTTAAATGATTCACGAGTTCTTAAAGGTGCTTGGTATATGTCTGACAAGGGTTGGGATGTCTCTATCTTTGGGTGGTCAGGTAAAGAGGTTGTGGATCACTTTGATGTGGGAAATGCCCATATATTTCGCTTTCCTCGCCCAAAAGGCATTCGCATCATCTCTCGTTATATCAACTACGCGAGAAAAGCCTGGATTATCTCCTTCGGCCATTTCATCCCATCACCTGCAGCTGTAACTCTGCTCCCCATTACCCAGGCACGAACAGCAATGACCCAAGCTCTTGCAGATTACGAGCCAACAATTCTTCATGCCCAAGATTTCTCAGCCTTACCCGTAGCGCTCTCAGCCCAGAGACTTATTGCGTCTAGAACTGGTCGGAAAGTTCCGATCATCTACGATGCCCATGAATTCTTACCTGGCCAGGCAAATATTGTGAAGGCGATACGTCGTTCACTCATCTCGATGGAGAGAAGTGCGATTCAAAAGATTGACTCTGTTGTCACGGTGAGTCCAAAGATCGCCGAGATGCTTCATGCCAATCACAAACTACCTCTCTTACCAATCGTTGTTGGAAATGATCCAGTTCTTGGGGCATCACGTCCCCATGCAAGTGATATCCGCAAAGATATTGGCTTAGCCGACAATATTCCGTTGATGGTTTACAGCGGAGGCGTCGCACCTCAACGTGGAATTATGGATTCTGTTAAGTCACTTCCATTCTTACCTGATCATCATCTTGCGATTATGGCACCGGGGGAGAATGCGCATCTCAAAGAGCTCTTGAGTGTTGGTGAATCACTCGGTGTTCGTGATCGAATCCACGTCTTGGGTTTTGTCGCTAACGCGGAAGTAACTTCATATCTACGCACTGCCGATATTGGACTCATCATGAATACACACCATGTGAACCATGAACTCTCCACCCCAACAAAATTTAGTGAGTACGCACATGCTGATATTCCGATTATTGCAAGCGATGTGAAATTCCTTGCTGAAGAGACCCGTCGCAGAGGTATGGGAGAAGTATTTATCTCAGGTGATATTCAAAGTTTTGTAGAGGCAGTTAAGAAGGTAACGGCTGATCCGGCAAAGTATAAGAAGGCCTATACAAAAGAGTTTCTCCACGAGAAGAGCTGGGAAGCACAGTGCGAAAAGCTATCTCCGCTCTATCAAGAATTGGCCCACGCGCATCCGCAATCTCGCGCAGCTTCTGAATTTAAAGTTGGCGATCGAAAAGAGAAGCCTTTAGATCAAAGCCTAGCTGACTTCTATCGCCAGTTCTTGAGCGCCTGAACCACTGCTTGCGCAGTATTTCCATCGCCATAAGGATCGCCATGAGAAGCGGTTGTTGCTTGCCTATCTACAACATCCTCTAATCCTCGTGGATCAGCCTGCAAGACGTTCCAACCATCAACGAGGGTCTCTGGCCACTCAGTTTCGGTGCGAATTGTTGTGCAGAGAGTCTTGAGCAGGAATGCCTCTTTCTGTAAGCCACCCGAATCAGTAATCACACTCTTCGCCTTTGAGATGAGATAGACCATCTCAAGGTAGGAGACAGGTTTAGCGATGCGAAGTGAGCCCAACTCAAGTTCGAGAGAGATCGCAGCTGCCTTTGCGATCAAACGAGGGTGGGCCAAGAGAAGCGTTGGTATTTTTAGACGTTGCAGTGATTCGATGATCTCTCTCAAACGAATCGTCTCATCTGTATTTTCAGCGCGATGAATCGTCGCAAGGTGAAAGTTCCCACTACTCGTCATAGATTCCATGACAGGTGGAAGCTCTGGGGGAGTTACCAAAACTTTATCTCGAGTTTTGAAACAGACATCAGTCATGACATCGCCGACTAAGAGCGATTTCTTTTCGAGACCTTCGCGCTTGAGATGTTCCATGGCAATCTGTGAAGGAGCGAGAAGAAGGTCAGCGGTGTGATCGGTAACTACCCGGTTATGTTCTTCAGGCATTGCACGATTGAAAGATCGTAGTCCCGCTTCAAGATGAGCAACTTTGAGATGTATCTTTACCGCTGCGAGAGTTCCAGCAAGAGTTGAGTTTGTATCGCCATAGACAAGGACCCAATCGGGGTTCTCATCAAGAAAGATCTTTTCAAGTCCCATAAGCATCTGCCCGGTCTGTGCTCCATGGCTTGCGCTTCCCACCTCAAGGTTATAAGCGGGCTTTGATATTTCTAGCTCTTCAAAGAAGCTCTCACTCATCTCATGGTCATAGTGTTGACCGGTATGCACGATCACATGCTCGATTCCCGCAGCCTTAAATGCATGATCGATGGGGGAGAGTTTTACAAATTGAGGTCTGGCGCCGACAACTGAGATGACCTTCATCTGAGGATCATACAACCCTCCTATACTTAGCCCTGTGAAAACGCCAACGCTTCCAACTTCTCGAAAGGGCTGGTATCTCCTTGTCGGCTCTTTAGGGCTAGTGCTTGTGCTGATTGCAAGTGGAAGCTACTTCCTTGGGGTCCGAGTCGAGAGCCGTGTGCAAACGAAGATAATTGTTCCTAAATTTTCTCCTCTTCCAACACACGCTTTAATTCCTGATCAACCTGAGGTGACCCAAGTAGATATTGCTGGATGGGGATCGCTAACAAATTCAAAACCAATTCTTCAGAACAACTGTCCAGTATTCACGCCTCAAGAGTTAGCTGCTGAGAATCTCAAAGAGAGCCCAAATCTCTCCATGGCAACCTTTAGAGATATACCTACTACAAAGAATCCAGCGAGCACGCTCTGGCTCAACAAGACATCAATCACGTGTGGATCCACCATTGATGTCCATGCCTCACTTCCATCTGAACAACAAGTGAAGGGTTCAGATGTTACGCGAAGAATTGTTGCTATCAGAATTGGTTGGTACGGCGGAGCCGGTGGTCACGAGGTATGGAGCTCTCCACTGATCAAGCTGAAGAAGCAGAAGATGTATCAGCCTCTCAATAATCTGAGAATGATTGAGACTCATTGGCCAGTAACACTGAAGATTAAAATCGGAAAAGATTGGGCTCCTGGGTTCTATCTCATCGCTTCAGAGAATAAATTTGGCCAGATTCAAAATTATGCACCACTCATTCTTCGAAGCCCGCTTGGTTCATCCTCGGTTGCTCTGATTCATTCAACACTGACATGGCAGGCATATAACGAATATGGCGATCGTTCGCTCTATAGGGGCCCAGGGCTCACTCGTGCGGAGACATCAGATGAGCGAAGTCGCGTAGTTTCTTTCGATCGACCTTATGCCGGTAGCGGCGGCTTGTTGATCAGGCGCGATGCTCTGCCGATCGTACAGTTGGCGGAGAGTAAGGGAATTCTGATTGATCAATACTCCGATACTGATCTCAGCGACTATCCCGCACTGACAAAGAGCTATAACGAATTAGTTTTCAGTGGCCACCCTGAGTATTGGACTCAATCGATGTTCACCAATGTGATTGCTGCCAGAAATTCTGGGGTAAATCTCGCCTTCTTTGGTTCCAACACTGCCTATTGGAGAGCGAGAGTTGAACCATCGCCACAAGGTGCCAATCGACACGTTGTCGTCTATCGAAATGTCAGACAAGATCCCGTTACGGATCCACATCAAGTCTCTGTGAAATATACCAACCCCGGGGTTAACCAACCTGGCGCACTCCTTGATGGGGGCTTTACATCCGGCATCGGCGTCTCTGGCAACTTATCGCCCGTGCATATTCCATCCTGGCTTGGAGTTGCACCCACAACTGTGCTCGAAGGATTCTCAAAGTGGTCTGAGATCGAATCACCACGTGTAGGAGATCCTGCTACACCTGCAAATATTCATATTCTCTTTGAAGGAAAATTTGCTAGTACGGCAGCATCTGGTGTCGACGTAAGTTTCAATAAGAAGAATGGAGTGGGAAGAACTTTTTGGTTCCCATCACCATCAGGGGCTGCAACATTTAATGCTGGTGTAAATCTGTGGGCCTGCAACTTAGAGCCAAGCTGTCCACTCTCAACTACCACTCCCGCAACAACTGCTGCGCTGCAGACCATCACGGCAAACGTTATATCGATCCTGAGCCATCGCGATGCTGGAGCTTTGCTCTCTAGAAATTAGTTTTGTGGAGCGCCAATGACATTAAAGCGAACGCCCGCAAATCGGGAGCGATCAAGTGAACGACGGCCATCGACTACCGCAAGAAGACCTGGGAAATCTGAAGCAGAGAGCGCTACATATTCTTTGTGATCTGCTTGAAGAATTACACCATCGACTGAATCACCCATGTGATGGGGCCTGAAGCCAAGTTTCGTTGATTCATCATCTGTATACATGGGATCGTGAACACTGACATCTGCACCTTCTGCTTTCAGCGCGGCGACAGTTGCGAATACACCCGAGAATGCAGATTCTTTTACACCTCCACGGTAAGAGATTCCAAGGACAACAACCTTCTTGCCGGTAAGTGAACCCATTGAACTCTTGAGTAATGAGACAGCATGTGCTGGCATCGCTGCATTTGCGGCGCGAGCCGAGCGAACAACAGTTGCTTCTGGGTCGTTCCATAAGTAGAAACGTGGATAGATAGGGATGCAATGCCCACCTACTGCAATGCCAGGTTGATGGATGTGGCTGTAAGGCTGTGAGTTTGATGCTGCAATAACTTTTGCAATATCGATATTGGCGCCTTCAGCAAAGATTGCAAATTGATTTGCAAGCGCAATATTGACATCGCGGTAGGTAGTTTCGGCAAGCTTTGCCATCTCGGAAGCTTCGGCGGTGAGTAAGTTCCAGACACCATTTGGTTCGGTGAGATCAGGGCGATCATCAAAATCCAAGACCGCTTTGTAGAAATCAATACCGTGGGCAGTGCTCTTCTCATCAATACCGCCAACAAGTTTTGGATATTTGCGCAGATCGGCGAAGACGCGGCCCGTAAGTACGCGCTCGGGGGAGAAGACGAGGGAGAAATCTTTTCCAGCGGTGAGGCCGGATCCCTTCTCTAGCGCTGGAGCAAAACGAGTGCGCGTTGTACCGACAGGCAGAGTGGTCTCGTAGGAGACGAGTGTTCCAGGCGTTAACCCTGCTGCAATCGCAACTGTCGCCTCATCCATCCAGCCAAAGTCAGGGATTCCATCATTATCAACAAAGAGTGGAACAACGACGACTACTGCATCAGCTTGCGCAACAGCGGCGGTTGTATCTGTGGTGGCTTTTAAGTGACCTGATGCAACAACCTCTTTGAGGTATTGATCTAGATGATCTTCACCAGGAAAGGGTTCGGCACCTGCGTTGACCAGCTCAACGCTCTTCTGGTTAACATCGCAACCGATGACGTGATGGCCCTTCTTAGCAAATTGCACTGCAAGCGGCAGACCAATTTTTCCAAGTGCTACGACTGCAATCTTCATAGATTAACGAGAGCCTTTCGAGGTATCTTCTCCGAGAAATATAACTTCGTTCTTCGCATTTGATTCAATCATCGCTGAAGCGACTGCAACAGTGGCTAAGCCTTGCTCCATAGTGACAATTCGATCGATTGCACCAGGTAGGCCGAGCACAGCATCTCTAAAGGCCTCGTGCTCTGTCTTGAGCGGTTCTGGCTTGGCAAAAGCGAAGCGAATGACATCGCCTTCACTTACCCCACGAAATGCAGCGACCGACTCCCATTGGGTATCTACAGATGCATTTGCATAATAGGTGAGATCAGCGGTCAAAGTATCTGCGACAAATGTTCCGCGCTCACCAGTAACGATCGTAAGACGTTCCTTGAATGGAGTCAGCCAATTAACTAGATGGTTGGTAATAATTCCATTTTCAAGTTCACCGACGGCGGCGACCATATCTTCATGGGGACGGCCAGACTTGAGCGCGGTGCGAGCTGAGACTGATTTAAAGGCAGAGCGAGCGACCCACGCCGTGAGATCGATATCGTGTGTTGCAAGATCTTTAATGACACCAACATCGGCGATACGAGCAGGGAATGGACCTTGTCTACGTGTTGCAATCTGATAAACCGCGCCAAGTTCTCCGGCATCTAAACGTGCACGCAATTGCTGGAGCGCTGGGTTGTACCGCTCGATATGCCCAACCGCACCGACGAGCTTCTTAGATTTAAATGCTTCGGTAATGCGCTGGGCAGCTGGTGTATCAACGGCGAGAGGTTTCTCAATGAGCGCGTGGATTCCAGCTTCTGCAAGCTCGAGTGCGAGGTCTTCATGGAATGCGGTAGGAGCAGCGACCATCGCGTAATCGATTCCGGCAGCGATTAACTCTTTGACAGAGGAGAGAACTGGTCGTCCGCCTGCAACGTTGTGGGGGTCACCCATCGGATCAGAGACTGCTACAAGTTCAACGCCATCGAGGGAGCTCAAGACTCGAGCATGGTGTCGACCCATCATGCCTAAACCGACTAGCCCTGCGCGAAGTTTTTGCGCCACTAGATCTCCAATTCTCTTGCTGATGTGAACATGTACTGAGTTAAAACTTTAAAGCCTTAAAGTTTTGAGGCCACATCATTAACAACAGAGACGATCTTCTCAAGATCGTCTTGTGTGAGGGATGGGTGCACAGGGAGAGAGACGCACTCCTTGATAACTTTTTCAGTCTCAGGAAGATCAAGCTCTAATCTAAATGATGGGAGACGGTGGATTGGAGTTGGGTAATAGACTCCGCAGCCAATGCCGCGCTCACGAATCGCAGCCATAAAGTGATCGCGCTTTGCTGCATCTTCACCTGGAATACGAACTGTGTACTGATGGAATGCGTGAGTGGTATTCGGCGCAACATAAGGGGTAATGACTCCCTTGAGGTTTGCGCTCAAGTAAGCAGCATTCTTCTCACGTTGAATTGTCCAGGCTGGAAGTTTACGAAGTTGCACTCGCCCAATGGCTGCGTGAATATCTGTCATACGGTTATTGAAGCCAACAACTTCATTCTGATAGATCACTTCTTGGCCTTGGTTGCGAAGTAGGCGCAACATGCGAGCAATATCTGCACTATCGGTCGTGATCATTCCACCTTCACCCGAAGTCATATTCTTTGTTGGGTAGAAGCTAAAGGATGCAACGCTTCCCCATGCACCAGATGGTCGACCATTCATGCTTGCAAGGTGGGCTTGCGCTGAATCTTCAATGAGCATGATGTTGTGCTTCTTGGACATGGCTTCGAATTGATCTACTGCTGCGATGTGGCCGTAGAGGTGCACCGGCATGATCGCCTTTGTGCGAGGCGTAATGAGAGATTCAACGTGAGCTGGATCCATATTAAATGTCCGAGGATCGATATCAGCGAAGATTGGGGTTCCGCCAGCGAGCGCAACTGAGTTAGCAGTCGCGGCAAAAGAGAATGAGGGAACAATAACTTCATCGCCGGCTTTGATTCCCGCTGCAATAAATCCAAGATGTAGTGCAGAAGTTCCAGAGTTCACCGCAATACAGTGACGACCATCGACATGTTTTGAAAATTCTTCTTCAAAGGCTTTTACCTCTGGGCCCTGAGCCATCATTCCGGAACGGAGAACTCGATCAACGGCTGCACGTTCTTCATCGCCAATCATTGGCTTCGCGGCTGGAATCATCGTCACGGCGCCTGAACCTGCTGACGCACCTGCTGCCTTCTTCTTAAATAATCCCATTACGGTGTAGATCCTTATCTGGAGAATTACTCCTGAAGTTCGAGCTGCTCATTCGATATCTCACGATAGAGCTGGTCAGTTACTGGACAACGGAACTGATTATCGCCGATATCCTCTAAAGGTACCCCCGCGCGACCCACCCAACGGATTCTTTTTGCTGGGACTCCTGCCACAAGGGCGTAATCAGGGACATCCTTGGTCACGACTGCACCAGCAGCGACGAGAGCCCAGGCTCCGACTGTGACGGGCGCAATACAGACTGCGCGAGCTCCAATTGAAGCGCCATCGCCAATGGTTACCCCGACAGCATCCCAATCAGAGGCGCTCTTGATACTTCCATCTGGATTTACTGCACGCGGGAATTGATCATTGGTGAGAACAGCTGCAGGGCCGATGAAGACTCCATTGCCGAGCTTCGCTGGTTCATAGACCAGCGCATAATTTTGAATCTTGCAGTTATCACCGATCACAACGCCGGTTCCGATATAGGCACCTCTACCGACGATGCAATTCTCGCCAATCTTTACCTGGTTTCGAATTTGTACGAGATGCCAGATAGAGGATCCATCACCGATAGTTGCAGTCGGATCGACTTCGGCAGATCCCACGATTCGTGCAGAACTCATACTCGCAGTCTAGCCCTTGGAGTGCAGGAGGGCGCGAATACGTGCGAGCATCACGCCGTACTCCCCGGCGCTATCAAGATTCTTCTCAGACCAGGTCAGCCCATTAGATCGAAGTTTCTCGATCTTTGTGGGATTAGCTGCCCACGCACGTAGCGTCTTAGCAACTGATTCTGGGCCATCAACGACCGCTCCCGATTTAGATCTCTTGATGAGATCAGCTGATCGCGGCAATGGAGTTGTAATCGTTGCAAGTCCCACAGAGATGTACTCATAAATTTTTGATGGGATAGCAGCAACGAATGCAGGAGTTGGTTCAAGTAGTGATAGGCCGACCCATGCACCCTTCGCAAGCTTCCATGAATTTTCGGGAGAGAGACGTCCGTGGAATGTAACGCGCTTTGTTGCATCTTCATTGGCGATCGACCAGAGATGAATCCATGCTGCATCGTTATCTGAGATAGGTCCGACAATGTCGAAGCACCATTCTGGAGCAAGTACTGCTGATTGAAGCATTGTATGTAATCCGCGCGATTCACGGATATCGCCGATATAGATAGCGCGTGGTTTTTTGGAGAGCTTGCCGCTCTGCGTGAGGTGCGCTGAATCTGGAAGGTTACGAAGAAGTATGCGAGCCTTCGCGTGAAACGGCGGTACCTGAACATCAGCAACAGTTGTAAATGCGGCGTGAGATGCAAAGAAGGTTCCGCTTTTTGCTATGAGGGATCCGATAAAACCAGGAATTCCAAAGAGACGTTTCGCCCACTTTCGATCGCGAAGGAGAGTGAGGTAATCCTCGTAGAGATCAGCGCCATAGATGCGACGCTTGAGGAGTGCCGCTTTCCAGGTAAAGAGTTGAGCTTCAGGAGCTAAGCAGTAGAGAATCCGACCGTGAGCACGCCATGGAGTGTAGAAGGCGCGGTGCATGCGCCATTGAAAGCCCTTACCTTGGTGCACGGCTTTCACAACTGCGCCCTGCGGGGAATCTGCAGGATTACCAGGTGCAAATATTTCAACGGTCAGTCCATCGCGAATCAGGGCATTAACTATTCGGTGTAAGCGTGCATCTGCAAGGGATGCGCCGGGGGAGATGATGGAGATATCGATTGCCATAAACGCGCCCGAAACTCTTACTTACATATCTTCGAGGTTAGAAGGAAGCGTGCCTACCTCGAGGAACTTCAAATACTCTTCAACAATTTTTCCAGGTTCACCGTGGGCCAAGATCGTTCCCTTGTGCATCCAGATCGCTGTATCGCAGAGATCGCTGATGGTTGCGAGCGCATGCGAGACGATCAAGATCGTACGAGCCTCTTCAACGAGTTCACGCATACGGTGGAAGGATTTCTCTTTGAAGGCAGCATCACCAGCAGAGAGAGCTTCATCTAAGAGCAAGATATCTGGAGTCATGCTGACCGAAACAGCGAAGGCAACGCGTCCATACATTCCAGATGAGTATGTGCGAACAGGCATATCTATAAAGCCATCAGGAAGATCTGCAAAAGCTGCGATCTCATCTGTCTTTGATTCGATCTCATCGCGAGTGAGGCCAGCGGCGAGCCCACCAAGAATGATGTTGTCGCGGCCGGAGAGTGATTGATTAAAGCCGACTCCGAGTGCCAAGAGAGTGGAGATCTTTCCATTAACAATAATTCGCCCAGATGTCGGTGGCATGATGCCAGCGATAGAGCGCATCAGAGTTGATTTTCCTGCTCCATTTGCTCCCACGATTCCAACGACTGAACCGTGTGGAATATCCAGTGACATCTTCTTCACTGCTTCAACCTGGCGCATGCGAACTTTCTCACCCTTAGATGCGCGCATCACTGCATTTTTCAAAGTCTTCTTCGTATCGACGTTGATCTTGTATGTGATGGTGAGATCTTCGATGCGAACAGCGAGATCGTCGGGGAGCAAGATATCTCCCTTGTAGCCCTTTGCAGTCATCATCGTGGTTGATGGGGTGCTATTGCCGAGGCGAATCACTCCAGAGTTATTAATAGTCATTAGATCCGCACCGCAAAATCTCGTTCGCGCGAAGTGAAGAAGTAGGTGCCGATCACCATTGCGAGCACAACCCAGACTCCCATGCCGATTAATTCAGAGTTTGCTGGACGTACCCCATCGATCCAGACGTGATAGGTCGCAGCAAGAGTTGGACCAAAGGGGTTGATGTAGATAAAGATGCGATGCCAACCATGCAGCATCTCTGGTTTCCAGAGTACTGGTGATCCATAAAGCCAGATACGAGTTGTATACGTGAGAAGTTTGCTTGTATCGCGGAAGTAGACATTCATGACTGCGAAGATGAGTGAGAGGCCAAATGCCGTGATCGCTAGTGCTGCGATGATAAATGGCGCCCAGAGATAATTGAGATCGGCTAAGGGAATCTCGGTCTTCGGGTAGAAGACTTTTCCAATGAGAACGACAGCAAAATATGTAGGGATCGTTGGCCAAAATTGTCCAAATGCGCGAACTGCAGAAGAGAATGGAAGTAAGGCGCGGGGGAAGGCTTGATTAAGAATGAGTCTGCCACCAGCTGTAATGGATTGCGCACCATCGCTGATGATGTTCTGCGCAAAGTAGAACATGAAGATGCCGATCAAAATATGGGCGAGAGTACTCAGGCCCGTATCTTTATTGGGACCGCCTCGAAGAACTGTCACAAGCAAGACGTAGATGAGAGAAAGGAAGAGCGGATTGAGAATCAACCAGGCCTTGCCGAGTCGAGATTCTAGATATTCAGCCTTATCTGCAAAGCGTGCGAGTTCGAGTGCAAATGCGCGGCGTTCCCAGAACTCCTTGAAGTAGGGGATAAGCGGAGGGGTCTGGGCCTTATGTGGCTCAAAGACTTGGATCAAGGGGGTGAATGATCTCTTGGGCTTATTCCCACCCGATCCCGTTGTGCTCATAAAGTGGAGTCTAGTTATAAGAGGGGCCGCTTTCCACAAGCTCGCTTTATGCCCAGTGAGGAGCTTTTCCTCTCTTCAGCCTCTCTTTCTCCTCGATGATCCGCTCATTCGACCCTGGTATTTCGCTATGGGCCGACCCAACGTTTCGACTATAGAAAGGGTCTTAATGTGAATACTCAAACAATCAACCGCGCCCTCATTCGCCGCGGATTTATCGCTGCATCACTCATTGGTGTGCTCGCACTTCCAACAGTCGTGTTCAATATCAGCAACGCTTCGGCAGAACCCACACGATCAACCAGCAAGGCAGTGGCAAAGCCTGCGCTCGCCAAGAAAGCGGCTGCTGTAAAAACAAAGCGAACAGCTCTTGCAAAGAAAGCTGCAACAGTTCGGTCAACCCGTGCAAAGAAATCAGCAGCAGTCCGTGCGACACGTTCAAAGAGCGTTGCCACAAAGCGAGCTGCAGTAGCGAAGAAGGCATCGGCAGTTCGCGCAACAGTCGCAAAGAAGAAAGCCATGACGAAGAAAGCCATGACGAAGAAAGCCATGACGAAGAAAGCCTCTACGTCGAGCAAAACCGCTCCTGATTTTCTTCCAGCTAAATCAGGGGTTGCAGGAGAACCTGCGACAGTAACTTCAGAGAGCGCAGCGGCAGGTAAGTCGATTGCTCCAACCTCATCCGCAATGCAATCTGCAAAGCAATCTGCAAAGCAAGCACCGAAGAAGGCTCTCAAGAAATCCAAAGCGACTCGTAAGAGCACTCGTGGAAAGCGTACGGTGAAGCGCCTTCGTGCGGGGTTATAAGGGCAAATAAGTGCCAAACCGAGCACTACTTTAAATCGGAGAACTTCTTTAGCGCTTCCATTCGTGATTCCACTTGTGGGAGCGCTGGGGCAGGAGTACCGTGAAAGTAACAAGTACGAGTTAAGGAGTTCTCATGCAAATCGTCCTCCACACCAGAAATGCACAACTCGCCGAAGATTTTGGCAAAATTGCAACTGAGAAGTTGCAATCACTTAGCAGGTTCAATGTACATATTGACGCGATGAAGGTGGAAATCAAACACGAGAACAATCCAAGACAGGGCAAGCGTTCGCACAGCGTGACCCTCACTTCGCATGGAGCCGGTCCATTTATGCGAGCTGAGGGAGTGGGATTTAATGACCTAGCGGCATTCGACAAGGCAGTTGCAAGCCTCGAGCTACAAATTCGTAAGATCCATGAACGTTCAAAAGATGTGCCACGCGAGACGGTTATCACCCACCTGGTCAACGAATAATTCTTTAATTTTAGATATTCTCAACTATGAATAAAGTGGGAAGCGGACTCCTCGAGGGTTGGTGGATGTTCTTCGACACCTTCTGGGCTCTGATCTTTGGATTTGTGTTGTCAGGTGCGATTCAAGCCCTTGTCACTCGCAAGAAGATGCAATCACTCCTTGGCGACCACAAGCCAAAAACAATCGTTAAGGCGTCTCTCTTCGGAATTGTCAGCAGCTCTTGCTCATATGCGGCAAGTGCGCTCGCCCACTCGCTCTATAAGAAGGGCGCAGATTTCACCGCATCAATGGTCTTTATGTTTGCGAGCACTAATTTAGTTATTGAGCTTGGAATAGTTCTCTGGCTACTGATTGGCTGGCAGTTCGCTGCAGCAGAGTTTGTTGGTGGCGCTGTAATGATTCTTCTTCTCACTATTTTGATCCCAAGGGTTATTTCAATTGGCGAAGCTCAGATCGACTCTCCAACCCCTGATGCACCTGCATCAAAATCTCTTTTCAAGATTGTCTCTGTGAATAATGAAGATTATCTTCAGGATGAAGAGGAAGTCAGTGCGAAGCCATCTATCCGATCTCGCATAAGCGCATCAGCTGGTTACACAATCGGTGATTTGACCATGCTTCGAGTCGAACTCATTGTGGGATTCATTGTTGCCGGTTTAGCAATGAAAGTAATTCCATTCTCT
>Ga0136642_1000830_pt1 | contig 14719 bp, 14 predicted proteins | sample LowCatLa1302831Y_FD_115313 | JGI IMG/M metagenome (GOLD analysis project Ga0136642, IMG submission 115313) | Freshwater microbial communities from Lower Cathedral Lake, Yosemite National Park, California, USA - 13028-31Y | ecosystem: Environmental > Aquatic > Freshwater > Lake ... | reverse complement strand
TTCGAGGCTGCTCCGTGGGGATGACGGGCAGCTGCGACTACGGCTACGGCTACGGCTACGGCGACGGCTACGGCGACGGCTCTGGCTACGGCTCTGGCTACGGCTACGGCTCTGGCTACGGCTGCGACTACGGCTGCGACTACGGCTACGGCGACGGCTACGGCGACGGCTACGGCGACGGCTACGGCTTCGGCGACGGCTCCGGCGACGGCTTCGGCTCTGGCGACGGCTCCGGCGACGGCTCTGGCTACGGCTGCGACTACGGCTCTGGCTCCGGCGACGGCTACGGCGACGGCTCTGGCTCCGGCGACGGCTACGGCATAGGAGTTGCTATCTCATGACGGGTACTCCGCTAGACAGAGGCATCTATCCGCTGCCTAGCGGAGCTTACCGCGTGCGCGTGCGCCATGAGGGGCATGCGGTATCCACGACGGCGCCGACAATCGAAGCCGCTCGCGAGCTTCGTGCATCACTGCTGCAGAAAATCATCGACGGTCAGATGCTCCCTACCGGCGGAGTGTGCGCAAAGGACCTCGGACCGAAGTTTCTCGCTTCTCGCGAGGGACATCGGAGCTCCGCGGATGACTCGAGCCGGTGGCATAAGCACCTGACCGTAGCAGCGTGGGCGCGCCTGCCCGTGGACCGGGTGCAGCGTTCGGATGGCGTGTCCTGGCTGACAGAACTGCGACGCAAGAGGATGACGTGGAGCGCCGGGCAAGGCGGTAGCAAGCCACGAACACTCTCGTGGCAGACGCGGAAGCATTGTCTCAACCTTGCCCGCAGCTTTTTCGCTTGGGCTGTCGAGCACGGATATGCGCAGTCGAATCCCTTCGCTGGCCTCTCAGTGCAGCGTGAGGACGGTGACGAAGATGGGGGCTACCAGACGACGTGGTACCTCGACCTAGACGAGCAATCGCGCCTCGTGTCGCTATGGGATGGCTTCGCAGATACTCGCAGGCGAGAGCGGCATCTCGTGTCCTTTGCTCTCGGGACTGGGCTTCGCGAGGGGGAGCAGTGGTGCCTGCACTTGCGCGACGTCAAGCTCGACGCGGCCAGCCCGCACATCGTCGTGCGCTACGGCTCATGGGACCGAGAGCGCGAGCGGTATCTGACACCGAAGGGTAGAGCCGGCTCCAAAAAGGAGCGCATCGTCCCGCTGTTCGGCGTTGGGTTATCGGCCGCGAAGGCTTGGCTCGCACAGCTCAATCTGTACGCACCGCGCAATCCGCTAGGGCTGATGTTCCCCACGGAGCGAGGTGCGCGACGTGATCGCTCTCCTCGGTCATGGCCGGATGCTGTCGAGGCGTTCGGGATCGTCCCTCGTATTGGTCGCGACATCTGGTGGCACCTGCTCCGGCACACGTTCGCCAGTTCGTTGGTGTCGGGATGGTGGGGGCTCCGCTGGCCAATCGAGGACGTGAGCAAAATGCTTGGGCACACGGACATTCGCACGACGCAAATCTATGCACACCTAGCTCCGCAGGTCGTCCAAGACACTGCCGCGAGGGCCCAAGCGGCGTACCTGACGAGTGGCCACGCTTTGGCCACGCCACCGAGACCCCAAATCGTAAGTGCGCGTAATTATGGGCGCGCCCGGCAGGATTCGGACCTGCGACATTCGGCTTCGAAGGCCGAACCAAACGCTGAAATGCACGTCGTATTTGATCCGCGTGGCCAAACCGTGGCCGCGGCCGTCACGGTGCTCCGAGACATCGCATCGGGTCGGTATCAGCCGAGCGAGCCCGTGGTCGCTGGACTGGAGCGAGTCCTAGCTGACGCGCCGTTCGAGCCGGTCCGGGTGGCCAAGTGAAGGCTGCGTTCGTCACGTTGGCGCTCACAGGTTGCGGCGCATGACTGCGACATGTTGGCGGGTAGATGAGCATGGCGAGACGCTGGAAGATTCCGGCGAGTTCACCTCCGCTGACCCGTGGGACGCTCTCGTCCCCAACGTGCGAGCGCTAGCTCTCGTTATGCTCGCACGCGAGGCTTACGCCTACCGCGTGTCTCGTGTCGAGGCTGCGATAGATGCATTGTGCATTGCGCATGACGCTGTCGAGGCTGCGAGGCGTGAGGCGATTATCGCTCGCGACGAGTTAGAGGAGACGGGGCAGACATTGACGGATGCCATGTATCATTACGCGCGTGTGAAGGGGTCGAGGGTATGACCGCGCAAAAGAGGCTGCCTATGGCGTGCGGGTACTGCCCCGACCCTACAATACGTGAGCCGCATGGGTGCCATTACGCCGCCGCATGCGACGACGACCATCGTGACGACGTGTGCCATTGCTGCGATCTGTGCCGAGCAGAGTGCGAGACAGTGGCTAAACGGGCGTCATCTTCTATCGATGGGGAGGTACTCAGACGGGCCGCACCTCATACGCCGCTCGTAGCGACGGACGCCGAAGTGAGGGCCATCGCAAAGCGCATATCGCGCGACCATCGCGAGCTAATCATCGCGCTGGCGGACGACGAGCCAGCGATCAGGCGTAAAAAGTCATAGTCCTCGGCCAGGGTCAAGGACACCTTGGTAGTCGGATATCTCGTCCGGACCCGAAGTAAGGCACGCCAGCATCAGCGCTTGCGTAATGCGGTTGCGTGGGGGGATACCAGGGTTTCCTGTGGTGCGAATGCGTACCTGTGTCGAAGCCTCAGACCAGTTCCTTGCTCCCACGGACAGCATAAGGCGGGGAAATGGTGCATCTGGTCCAACAGCCCATGCCCACAGGAGCATCGCGAGCTGTGCGTTCGCGGGTATCGAGCTCCACATTGGCAGATGAACCCGCAGAGCAGCCTCGTTTTGCGAGAGCTTGTCCCGCATCATCCCCTCGGCCCCCTCGGCCGATATCCGCAGCGAGGTGATGCGCCCTGCTGCCCGGTGGCCTTGGTGCGCAAGACACGGCCTGCCATCTCGAGGCGAGCGCATGTCCGGCCAAACGCACTTAGGCGGGTTGGTATACGAACCGCACGTACATTCCTTCACTAAGTGCCATTCGGTGGCGACTTCGGCGGATGTCGGCTTAGACCCATCATGCCGCAGGAATGGGACCTTGAACGCGGGGCCGATGGGATCGATCAGACTCCCCCATCCGATGGTTACGTAACCAAGGATGTCTAGATAGGGATACAGAACTACCCCTTCGAGGCCCGGGGTGATCCGCACAAACTCGTCAATGACGCCAGGCCTCATGGGATGCACCTGAGCCCACCGCAAGCCCTAGCTTCGGCTTGGCTCGTCGCCCGCGCCCAGCACGCTACGGGTATCGTCCGCAGGCTCGCAGCCTTGGTGCATGCGATATAACAGGTGATAGAGCCGCGCGGTGCTGTCTCTGGGCATCCGAGCCGTTGGAGAGAAGCACACGCCTGTCCGCAAGGACTGGCTACGGCCTGAGGAGACCCGTCACGATACACCTCGACAATACCGCCATCTGGGTAGTCCCCCTCGGGCAACTCAGCTGGCGGCAGCGCCGTAGTGCATGCCGCAAACGCCGCGAGTAATACGTACCTCACGTGACCTCCTTGGGTAACACCGTCGGGACCAAAATGTCTGTGACGAAGCCCGAGTCGAACCAGTCATCCACGAGGCGCGCGCGGCCATTGGCGCCCCACGCTCGGCCCCAGCTGTTGACCGCGAGGATATACCCCGGACCGAAGCCGGCGGCGCATTGCATGTGCCCGCCAAGCTCGGCCCCCGTAACGCCGGGATAGGTCGATGACCCATCGTACTGCTCGTAGGCCTCGTCCACGGGCATCGCAAATATCGGGCAGTAGCCATGCACCAGCGCCTGCCGGACGAGTGCAGCGCAGCCCTGACCTGCAGGGATGCGGTAATACTCCCCCAGCTTATCGGCCAGCGAATGCTGGAACACGTCCAGCGGCGGCAGCTCGTTGATGTTACTCGCCCCGAGTGGCCAGCGCGTATCGGCGACGAGGCCGTATGCACGCGCGCCCTGTATCGCCATCGTTGGCATTGACCCATCGTCCGTCACAGGGCGATGCGGCGCAGCCATGAGGCGAGCGATATCGTAGATAGCCTTGCGTGATGGCCTGACGATCGGCGTCCCCGTCGACTGCGCCGTAAGGTAGAGGCTAGTCGATAGCGCCTGGCCGACACACGAGCTCGTCGCTCCCTGGTCTGGTACGTAGTCCAGCCGGCTGGACCAATCCACGACGACCTGCACGGCTACAGCGTGGCGCCCGATAAGTGACCCGAGCGGCCGCGTACCGAGGTCCGCGACGACGACCTGCGGGGGGTCAGGGATGTGCCCAGTCGCCTTCATTTGCAGTTCGCGGCTCCAACTTTGGCGAGCTGCGCGCGATGCTCAGAGAGTATCGTCTTGAGGTCTGGAATTACGTCATTCGCGATGCCGCAGATTTGCGCAATCGTCTGGTCGTCCGATGATGCGTTGGCAATTGCGCACGCAACTTGAGCGGCCGAGAGCACCGTCTTGATATTGCCAGGCGTAAGCACTGAGCAGCCGATCACGGTAACTACGTAGCCTAAAAACAGGGCTTTTTTCATTTCATGCCTTTGCTTGCGGCCCACGTAGTGAGCGCTGTTGCGGCTACAGTTGCGATGATTTTTATGGTCGGGTTGCTCGCGATCTTGTCGAGCCTGGACAGAATTGCAAGTTGGGTTTCGTTCGTAGCAGAGAGCGTTTCGACCTGTTTTGCTAGGGCTTCGCGCGCAGTTCTCTCTTCTGCGAGGAGTGCCTCTTGCGCCATATCAGCCTGGCTTGCTTGCCGTAATCCGTCGCTCGCTCGTGTGATACGCACGTCCTGATCGCTTCGCCACGACTCGAGAATCGTGATGCGCTCCTTCACCACGCCGATATCGTTGCTCACGAGTTCGACGTTCGCGGACAGGTTTTTGAAGGCTGTTTGCATCTCAGAGCGATGCGAGTCGAACGAGTCGAGTAGCTGCTTTAGCCGCGCTGACATGATGTCTGCTTGCGGGATTTGCACTGTCACTTTTGCTTCGGGATTGTCATCAGCCATTTGGCAAACCTCCTAGAAAAACCAGATGTCCACCACCGTCTGTACTGACGATAGGATCGCTATCTGCCGCGTTGGGTCCGGCTGGTTCGTGGCCTCGACAAACAAGGCCCCGTTGCCGAAAACGCGAGTGATAATCCACCCCGTCCACACACGTCCTAGCCCGTGATTGATCGTGGTCCCAGCGGCTGCCGTAACGATAGTGACTTGCTTCACGAGGTTGCCATTGATCAGCGGGCAAGCGTTCGTGCGGGTCTGTAATTGCTGGGCCAACCGCTGTGCTTCGTCGACATTCCTGTCGCCCGTGTGCTGGCGACGAAAGGCTATTTTACCGGGTATGGGCATCAGACATCCGCCGTCATCCGAGAGACGCCAATACTGTCAACCCAGACCCATGCGCTCTTGCCGTTGGCCACCGTCACAGTTATTCCAGCAGCGCATTTGACGACGACGCCGAAGGCTCCTGCGCAGAAGTTATTGATCCACTTCGGGTAGCCGTACGCGTCGCTCGGAGCAGTGGGTAGCGTTAGATTACGATTCGCCGTTAGGGTCCCAGTCGTCCTGATCCCTGTCATTTGATACACCGACGAAGATGCGGTCTGATTTGCGTCTGCCATCGCCAGGACAGCGAGACCGTTGCAACCGCTCCACGGGGAGCCATTGCTCGGGTCACCAAGCGCTGGCAGCCCGATAAGGACGCTGTTCTGCCCGGATGCGGTAACGCTACGTGTCCCCGCACAGCCAATGATCACCTGCGAACGTCCGTCGATACGGACCGTGTCGACACCGAGCGATGCACTGAAGGTGACGTCAGTGCCGATGTAGAGATAATTGGACGCGTCAGTCTCGAGTATCGCGATATCCGCGGTATTAGCGTTGTTTCTTGACCGGACCGAGGGCGACGTGCCTAAGCGCACTATGCCGGTCGCGGCCGGTACAGGACCGAGCTGTATGGTGGCAGGAGTCACCATCGTCGTGGCTGTAACGGATGCGGCTTGCGTTCCGTTGACAAGAATCTGGACTCCTGCGGCGCCCCCAATCTTTGTATTGGCCGACTGCAGCGTTCCTGCGGACGACTGGCCAACCCAAAGATTGTCGCTCGCGTCCGTCTCCGCTATGGCTACGTCGGATGTGTTGCCCGCGTTCCTTGCGCGAATCCCGGTAGTCGTCGGGATACGAAGCGCGCCGGTTGCCGATGGGGCTGCTCCGACCTGCACGGCAGGCGCCTGTAAAACAGCGGCGTTGATGTATCCGGCAACCGAGCCAGCCGTGTAAAACTGGACGCCGGACGTACCGCCGATGCGCGTAGTAGCAGCCTGAGATGCGCCTGCGGACGACTGACCGAGCCAAAGTATGTCTGACGCGTCGGTCTCAGCGATAACGACGTCCGCGCTATTGGCTGCATTCCGCGCTCGCTCTGACGTCGCCGATGGCCTGCGGATAAGACCGGATGCCGCGACCGTCGTTGCGCCGATAGCTACGTAAGACGCACCATCGGTGGTGAGTACGGACGCGCCTGCAAACGACCCAGCGCCGTTGTATTGTACCTGGGTGTTGCTGCCGCCCGGGGTCCCGCCTCCTCCGCCTGCGCCGTAGCCATATCCACCTGGCGTCTGCCCGCAGCGGAGGTGCAATGTCCCGTCCGTCTCGACCCACCCCACAACGTCGTCCGTGGCTCCAGGGGAGACCACGCGCTCGAGCGTGCCCGTCGTCGACGTCCGTACGTACGATGCGAGCCCAGCGCCCAGGCCCGCGGTCGTAGCGTCGACCAGGCCCTCTTGCTGTATCTCGACGACGCCGCCGCCCGAGTATGCCGTGAGGGCAATGCCGGTAGCTCGGCGAGTACCGCGCACTGCCGTCGTAGCCTTCGAGAACAGGCCTGTTGCGGCGTCAACTATCAACACGTCCCCGGCGGCGCCGGACGCGGCTACGCCTGATACTGGCGCGGAAAACACAATCGAGAACAGCGGTGACGGCACGTTAGGCGTTCCGTGTGTAGACGAGCTTCATCCACGAGATATCGTTCGCCGCAGCCAGCGTCAGAACACCGGCCGTGGTACTAAGCGCCACACCTAGGCCATTGAAGAACGGGGCCCCGTTGACGTTGGTGAAGTCAATAACCAAGTCGCTCGAGGCGTTCACTCGATAGGACAGACTTGGGATGTCCGCGTTCACAGGCGCCGTAGCCTTGTCGTGGATTTGCAGGTAATACGCCGTGGCGGCTGCGGTGTTGCACACATGCGCCCGGTAAATCCTGCCCGCTTTGTTGCCGATAATCAGAATCCCAGCGGTCCCGAATGCCGCGGATTGCCGTGTGAACGTAAAGTCGTTACCGATGCCGGTGGTAACCTTGGGCATCGTCCAGACACCTTCGCTCATTGCTCATCTCCCGAGTCCAGACTGGGCGCGCTCAAGCGCCGTCTGAGATGCTTCTGCTACGTCCACCGGTCGGGACAATGTTGGGGGCGGTGACTCCGCTCCGGCCTTTCCCGATACCGCATACGTGGCCTGTATCTCTCGTAAGAATTCGGGCGAGAGCGTCTTATCCGTTGGCAAGTCTAGCAGAATCCCAAGCTGAATCTTGTCCTGATACGAGAGTGGTTTCTTTGACGCAGCAAGACTGGTCATAACCTCGGTTTGGATCTGCTTGTACAGCCCGGGCCGTCGCTCTTTTATCGCCTCGACATGGTCGCGAGTGAGCGTGCCTTTTTTGGCCTCGTCGAGCACTATCAGCGGGTTTGCTAGGGCCTCCGCTTTGCGCATGTACGTCGATATTTCCGAGTCACTTGCTCGGCTGATACGGTCAAATTGTGGCTGCAGCGAGTACTGGTCCGCTCTCGGCGAGGGAAGTTTGCTTTGCAGCCACGCTGCATCCCCAACGGCCAGAGTCGCCAGCGCGCCAGCTAGCTTCGGGTGTTGTCCTGCATCTGGCCCAAGTGCAGCTCCTACGCGTTCCGTAGTTTTGGCAGGGTTGGAGGCCATGTCGTTGACGGCATTAGCTACCTTATTGAAGTCGCTTCGCTTATTGCCCGTCAGTGTGACGCCCATCGGGGCCGCTGACTTGAGCCTTACGCCGGACGAGGGAAGCCCATTGCTCGCCGCTTTGGTCCCGACAAGGGATGCTACTCCCTCGGTCACGGATGCATCGCTACGAGCTACGAGCTTCGACACCCCCGCGATGTTGGCCAGTCGCGAAAACAGGTCTGCCGCGAGCTGGTCGGCGTGGTCCTTTACAACCTTGCCGGCGAGACCTCCGATGATACCGCCTACGGGTCCCCCAGTGGCGACGCCGGCCGCTCCGTACAGCATAGAACCTATGCCGAATGAGTTATTCCGCGTTTGTGCAGCGATACCGTGCTCAGTCAGCTCGCGAGCGATGCGGAACGACTGATAGAGGCTTTTTGCGGCCTGATATTGGTCCGACCAGGCTTGCCCCTTCATCTGCGCTGCGGCGTCGCCCGCGGTTTTCAGCTCGGTCTCCATAAGACCCCTGACCTCTTTTAGTGCCTCCTCTGAGGGCGAGGCCGCGCGCTTCGCGAAATTTATGCTCTTGTCCAGGTCGATGCGCGCCTTATGCCAGTCGGCGAACGTTGCCGGGCTTTTTTCGTAAGCCGCGGTGAGTTCATCTGTCACTTTTCGTACGGCTTTGACCGTGTCAGCGGCAAACGGTATCGGCACTTGCGTCCCGTCCGGATTCGTTCGCATGAGCTTCGATACAATGGTTTCTTCGACCTTTTTTGCGAACCTCTGAGCATCCGGAGCCATTGCTCCGTCCTCGTCCAGTTTGCGCAGCATGCCGCCAATCTTGGCGCCGTATTCCGCCTCCTTTCTGGCGGCTACGGCGTTCATCGACTCGCGGCTGTGAAGTCCGATAGAGCTGCCCGTCTCCTCCTTCAGCCCAGCGCGGACGTCACGAGCCACTCGGCCGATGCCGCCAGGTACGGAGCGCTCTACGGCCTCGATGTCCCTCGCTGTGCCGCCGAATGACTTGAAGGTGTTGACGTCGCTCTGATGCTGCAGCCAGTCGCCAACGCTCCTGCTCTCGGTAGATGCCGCCGCATCTGCAGCCCGAGGAGCAACACCGGCAGCCTCCGCGTCAGCAACCTCGGAGGCGTCCTTCTTGGCCGTAGCGGCCATGCCTCCAGCCTCCGCGCCAGCAACCTCGGAAGCCTCTTTCTTGGCTGCCGTTGCTGCGACGGCGGACTTGCCGAACAGGCCTAGCACGCCTCCAACCGGAGCGCCGAACAGCGCGGCATGCCCCGCGGCGCTTGCTACCTTTTCGGCTGTTATCTTCTCATCTCGCAGCGATAAGTCGCCGGTCTTTTTGCCCGCTTCGTACAGCGCAGCCTCTGCGGCGCCGCTAGCTGCGCCACCGATAACGCGGGCCGCGACCTTGCCACCGAGGCCAGCGGTAATGCGCCCACCAAGGCCAGTGCCGAGCCTCCCAAGAGCGCCAGGGAGAGTCAGCGCCCCGGCCTCATCGCCGAGCAGGGCGGCTCCGCCGATGGCGCCCAGCTCGCCGACGGATGACGCGATTGGATTGTACTTCTGGTAGTCGAGTAAACGCTGTTTGAGCTCGGGTGGCCCGAATTTCCCTGCTAGGTAATCTGACCCGCCGAGAGTGAGACCCCGTGCCGCGCCTGCGATCGTGGACCCCGCAATGTTGCCTGCGCTACCAAGCTCCGCTTCTTTTGCCGCCTCGGTCGCCGCTGTATCGGCTCTGGCTTGCGCTCGAGCGACATCGCCGTGCGTAGCCGGGCGCAGCCCTGCATTCGCGGCCTGTAACGCAAACTCCGGCGGCAGAGTCCCGACTACGCCGGTCTCGTCATTCGCGACGTGCAGCGGGGCTGGTGCTTTGGCTGGCGGATTAGCCATTACTTTTTCGGCGCTTTCGCTAGGCCCTCTGGCGTCATGACCATGTCATCGAGATTGTCTGTGGCGCTGCGTGCTGCAGCGGATGCCCCCGCTAGGACACGGTACGGGACGCGATTCCCCTTCGCGTCTCTGTGGTATTCCTCGTGGCCAAGCATCTGCCCGGAACCCATGCGTGCGTAAGCTCGGATATTTGCGATGCGGGCCTGCCTTATCAGCTCCTTTTGCTCCTCTAACGTAGGGCCAGCCATCCCAAAAGGGACGGCCCCGGCGAGGTGACCCTTGATGACGTCGACCTGCTCAAGCCCCTGGCCAGCAAGGGTAACTGCCTTGTCCCCCTCAGACATTGCACCTTGGCCTTTTACTACGTTGACCACTGGCGCGACCCTCATCGCCGCGGCCTTGATTTTGCGATTGATTTGGTTAAGTCCTTTAAAATCCCAAGGCGGCATCTTGGCTGCCTGGTCAAGCAAGTCCTCAACAGTTTGCAGCTCAAGCGTTACCGATTGAAGTTTGCCTGCTCCCTTCCGCAGGTCTGTAGCCTCCTCTGGAGCCCGCGCGTACACCCCGAGGTCCTTTACGTAGAGACCTTCTTTGCCGGCCTCTCCGGTGTTGGCACTTCCACCGACCACATGCCCAGGGATGTTTTTCTCGTGTCCCTCGGTCGTAGTCGCGACAGCCAATCTTTCAGCGAGGGCATCCTTCGCTTTGGCTTGCATCTCCCCGATGCCAGCTAGCATCCTCTCTAGATTCGCCTGGTTTCTCAACTCAGGGGCCTGCTGGGCAAACTGGTATTGCGCCTGCGCTTTAGCTTCATCGAGCATCACCGCCTTCGTCGCGAGCGCAGCTGCACGCTGGTCTCCAAAGGCCGCAAGCGCCTCGTGGAACGTGCTTTTCGCTTGCCCGAAAGTGTCCTTGGCATTCGCGATGTTCGACTCTTGAGCCTTGATATTGCGGTCAATGTTGGCATTTACGATTTGCAGCGCTGCATTCTGTCCGCCGGAAAGCCCCGCCCCAAACTGGCCTAGACCCACAGCAATCGCGGCCATGAATTGGGAGCCAGGGCTCCCTTTCGCGGCTTCAGGGTCTACTTTTGCCTGCGCTTTTTGCGACAGTTGCTCAAGCTTAGCCATCGAAGTCTGAATATATTGGGCCTGGGCCGATTCACGTTGTTTTGCCTCGGTTATGTACTGTTGGTTGACCGCGATTTGCGCTTTTTGCGCTTCTTGGTCTGCGAGAATTTGGGCACGATTCGCTTCGGCCTCATGGATCGCACTGTCCGCGGACATGCGAGCAGCATCGTTCCGGTAGTCTTGCCCCGGCTGCATATCCTCTGGTGTTAAGCCATTCGAGACCTGCTTCAGCGAGCGCTCGGTGCCTTGCCACTGCTGCGGTACGTAGGTGCCGGGAGACGGCTCCCGTTGCTCATTTTGCTCAGGTGCCTGTGGTGGGTCTACGGGCGCATTCGGGTCTACGTTTCTTGCGGCGATTGGAGACGTATATTCAGGAACCGGCTTTTCGCCCGGAGGTGCCGGAGGCGCGATAGCGTTGCTTGCCGCTGTCGCTGCGGCCTGCAACGATGGTCCCGGGCTCCCCGCTACTGACGCCCCCCCCTCTGGTGTCTGAACAGGAGGCGCCTCGCCGGGCACGGATGGCGGGAGGATAAGGCTTTTTAGCCTGTCGACGATGCCCGGCGACAGGTCTTGCGAGTCCAAGAACGAGGCTACCGGCATCACCGACCTCCGCGCTGCTTGAGGGCAGCAATCTCGGCGTCTTGCTCTTTTTGCTTGGCCGCCAAATACCCTACAGCACCAAGATTGAGCTTCGTGGCTTTGGGTAGGTCAATCGCGAGCTTGCCGTCCCCGCGCTGGACGACTGCAGTGCCAGTAATGGGATTGCTGGCCATGTCTTGGGCCATAGGGCCCACGTTCTTTTCGCCAGGCATCTGACCTTCGCCGGCCTGGTATTGCGGCTTGTACTCGTATTCGTACGGTCGCATCGCAGCGAGCGCACTACCCATATCCGTCTCACCGCGCGGCTTGATGGCAGGCCCACGCGCAAGCGCGGACTCGGTGTTGCCGTGAATCTTCGCTATCTCCGCGTCGGCCCAGCGGGACATCTCGTCCGGTGTCATCTTGCGATGTGACTGCGCGCTCTCGGCAGGCTTGGCTTTCGCGGCGGATACCGATGAGCGGCCCATCATCGAGGCTTTGGCGAGTCCTGTCGGGGCGCTATCGCCCTCGCTCATCAACTGCGCGCCGTTGTCTGTCCAGTGCAGTTGTTTGCCTGGCGGCTCGTATAGCGGCGCTACGCCTTGCTTCGTGCGCTCGTCGCTCTTCATCATCATGCCGGGATTGCGCGCAAAGTTCGTTGCGGCATCGGACGTGGCCTTGAGCGAGCCCATAACGTCTAAGCCGCCACCGCCGAGCTTCATCGTTCCGCCAGGTTGGTCCAGCGGTATCAGCCCCTGCTTCGCGGTCTCGTCACTCACAAGGGACCCCAAAAGCGATCCGGCCCCGCTCACGACAGACCCGATAACGCCAGTCTCTCTGTCTTCTGAGTGCTGGTTCGTCTGGTTCTGTTGACGCCAATTCGCGCCCTGCAAACCTTCGTGTTGCACGTCAGCATCGAGCTGGCTTTTGTTCACACCCTCGGCCATCTGGTCATAACCCATCTGGCCTTGCTGGTTTAGGCCGCGCTGGAATCGCTCGTTCTCGGCCTGTGCGTTCGCTTGCGCCAAGTCCTGCCCGCGCATATTCCCGGCGGCTTGCGAGTACTGCGCAGCCTGCTGGCCGTATTGGTCGCGAGCTTGTGCCATCTCACCAGCGCGCATGCCCGCCATCTGGTTCGCCGCTTGAGCTGAGTATTGCGCTGCGCCCATCTGCGCTTGGTGGTTTGCGCTAGCTTGGGCAAGCGGCCCGCCTCGAGCGCTCGCCGCTGCCGCTAGCTGTGCGTCGAGCCCTTGTCCCGCCATTTGCTGGCCTAGAATTTGAGCCTGGCTAGGCTGCGAGCCCATCGCTGCAGACTGGGCGAGCATCGCCGAAGAGCGCTGCATCCCAAGCCCATCGCCTTGGTTGACGCGAGCACCGTTGGCCTGCGTGTTGTCGTTCTGGTACGCGCCACGACTCATCGCAGCCCCAGCGAGACCCATGTACTTGTTGGCTGCGCCCTCAGCGCCATTGCCGTCGGGGCCTCCGTAACGCTTGCGCGCATTCGGGTCTCGCGCATCCAATTCGTAAAACGGGTGTTGCCGGCTCCCGTCGTCTTGCGGAGGGGCAGCCACCGGCGACTGCGGCGGGGCTACTCCGGGCATCTTCGTTACGCCATTAGGTGCGGGCATTGCTCAGGCCTTCTTTGTTGCAGGAGTGGTAGAAAACCCAGTCTTTATCCCTACTTCGACACCGAACGCATCGAACGAGGGGCCTTTGCCGATACCGACCGCTCCGCCTCCTGTGGGGGTCGCATCGGATATACGGAATCTTATCACTTGGCACTTGCGGCGCGTGCCTATTGTGATTTGAGCGACCTCGTCTCCGACAGCCGTAACGGCAGAAAGCGAGTTGAAGTTCGCCACCTGCGGGTAGGATGTGTCGGAGTCGAACCCGACGCTAATGGTCAGGTCATGCGCGGTGTTGCTCGTCCCATGCAATGTCATCTGGCGGAACGACGAGAATGACAGCGGGCCGGATGAGGATATCCAGCTGGTCTCCAGTGTCATCGGGACGTAGTACGCGCCCGCGTCTAGGTGCGTCGTCGAGTCCTCCTGATAGACCACGCCACCGGCAGAGAGCACGGTCCAGACGCCCTGCCAAAGGCAGCTATCTGCGATAGGGCCTCCGTACACGCCGTCGACGTAATACTTGGCCGTTGCCCACTGGTTCTCGCTGTAGTCGTAGACCAGGACGAGTGAGGCCGTGCGCGCAGTGTTGTAGCAGGTGAACCGCACCACGTTTTGCTGCGGGCACTGAACGGCCGAAGTAATCTCCGGATAGCTCGCGAGCGAATTGCGGACTTGGCGGCCAATCCACGTGACTTCGAGGCCGCGGGACAGCAGATAGATGCCCCGGTCTGATTGGTAATAGACGCCAGTGGGCGTGCTGGAGATGCTGCGAGGGTTGATACACCCGGCATCTGTCTGGATGCCGATGGGCGTCGGGTAGTCCGACAGCAGACCGTTCGCCGCAGGCCCGTCGCCGGGGAGATACCAGATTCGCGTGCGCGAAAAGACGATAAGCTTGTCGTCGATGCTCGCCAGTCCTGTCAAGTCATCGTCAAAAACGAAGCGCAGCGACTCGTTGAATTCAGGTGCAATGGTAGGGTCGTCTGCATACGATTTTGTGTACCATATGGCGCGCTTTGACCCGTCAATGCCAAAGAGCCGGCCCTTGTGCGCGATGACGTTGAGCATGCTCGGCGGCTGGCGCGATTCGAGAATGCCGCCGGTGGTATAGAGCGTTGCGCGAGACGATAGAGTCGTTGTCCTCGAGTAGAGCGCTGTGCTGGCCGTATCGATATCCGTGTCAGTCGTTGTATCTGTGAACGTTACTGGACTGATATTCGGAGCGTTCCACGCTACGTTGACGTTCGGATCGACGGTTAGCCTGTAAAGCGGGGACGTGCCGCCGATAGTGGTCCTGTACATTGCCAGCGCGCATGAACGGGTGCCGTTGGCGACAGCATCTGTCGTAATGTCTTGGACATGGTGACTCAGGGACTGCGGGAGAAACCCCAGCACGACAGGGGCGCCGCCTGCGACAATCGTAAAGGTCGTGCACGGCGCGCTGCGTTGCAGCACCCCGGAAGAATCTCTGTATTCTGCGACGCAAGAATAGAGGTACGTGCCAGCGACGGGCCC
>Ga0136642_1000829_pt1 | contig 14728 bp, 13 predicted proteins | sample LowCatLa1302831Y_FD_115313 | JGI IMG/M metagenome (GOLD analysis project Ga0136642, IMG submission 115313) | Freshwater microbial communities from Lower Cathedral Lake, Yosemite National Park, California, USA - 13028-31Y | ecosystem: Environmental > Aquatic > Freshwater > Lake ... | reverse complement strand
TTATCGTCATCAAGTTTGATGACGACAATCCCTTGTTGATTATGATGGAATGCTTCAAGAGAGACCGAGATGTCATGGGTTTTTGGTGTCTGCTGTGGTTAATTGGTCTTGAATCCTTTCTCCCATCTATCCTTTTCGAACCCTTGAGGTCATTCATCATGGATTATCCAGAATCCAGAATCCAGAATCCAGAATCCAGAATCCATGAATCCATGAATCAGGAGGAGATTTCTTTTTCTGATGTGATCGCCTATTTAGAGGCGAATGGACGTTGGCTTCTTCTGGGCGGATTGTGTGGACCTCTTTTGGCCCTCGTGAGCGCCGTAGCGCTTTCACAATATAAAGCCGATATTGTGATGGACAATCTCTTTGTTGGCGGCAACCAAGGCATTGGCTTTACCGAGTGGCGTTCTCTTTCTGAAACCCTTCCTATTATGGCGGGCCAACTTTTTGAAGACAGGAAAGCGGCCGGGGAAGACATTGGAGATGAGAGATTTCTTTCTTCACCTGAGTGGTGGTTAAAGCATGCAGTCCCAACGTATGGTCTTTCTAAAACGGATACTAAGAATTTAGCGGCGATGGAGGATGATCTCAAGGGACAGTCCACCCGTATTGTAAATATCAAGATCTCCGCTGAAGGACGCACGAAGTCGTTGGCTTTAAAGCGTGCTGAGACGACCGTCGAATATCTTAGAAGAACCTCACTTTTTTTAAGGCTTAAAAACCTTTTGAGTGCTTATCAAACGGAAGCCAAGCTGCAACAGGTCGCTCTTCAAAAAGAACTGATTGATCGGGATATCGAACTTCGTTATCTCGACGAGCGCATCGCCTCTTTATCAGCGCTGATAACGTCCCAAACGAAAAAAAACGACGGGGGCAAGATCAGTGTGGATGTCAGAAATGGAGAGGCCAAATTTCTTCCCCTTGATACCCAATTGAATGCCCTGAAAGTAGAAGTCTATAGCCTTGAAGAAAGTCGGACGAGAACGGAAGAAGCCCTGGTCAGGACGGATCTTCTGAACCGCTTCTTGGTGGAGGCCAAACCCACGTTGGATGAGAATAAGGCGGCCAATGGTCTGTCGTTGCTGACAAGGCTTCAGGTCATCTACGACGGCCTTTCGGCCTCCATCCCTAAAGCGGACTGGGTTCGACGGTCAGCGGTTGAGCGGATTCATGCAGATCTTATCGCCATTGAATCCCGCTTTTCGGGTCAAATGCCTGAGTTGTCCCGGAGCGTCCAGCGAAAAATCCCCTTTCTTCCGGCGGTCATGGGCGGTGCTTTTGGAGGCCTTCTGGCCGCTCTTTTGATCACCCTTTTCATGACTCGCTACCGGCGTTATCAGCTCGACGCTCGAGTGGGCGCTGGGCTGCTACCCCGATAGTGGAAATAGGCTGCGCAGGCCCCTTCCCCAGAGACCATGGTGGCTCCCAAGGGGTGTTCTGGGGTGCATGAGGTGCCAAAGGCGGGGCAGAGATCAGGTTTGATGATTCCTCGAAGCACATCGCCGCTTCGGCAAGCACTTTCAGCATCTTCTTTGGCCGGGCCCAATGAAAAGCGAATCTCCGCATCATAATCCCGGTAGCGAGGACTCAGGCGATAGCCTCCAGCCGGGATGAGACCTAGGCCTCGCCAGGGAAGATCGATCACGTCGAAAACCTCTTTGATGAGGGTTTGAGCAGGAATATTGCCCTCTTCTTTCACCGCGCGCGGATAGGCGTTCGATACCCCGTAGCGCCCCTCTTCAAGATAACTTAAGCATTGGTAAATCCCCCCGAGAAGATCGATGGGTTCAAAGCCTGTAACAACGATCGGAATCTGGTGGCGATTCGCGAGTTGATCGATCGCTTGGGTTCCCATCACAGTAGCCACATGGCCCGCCGCTAGAAATCCATCCATTCTTGCTAGAGGATCAAGGAGGAGAGCCTCCATGGCAGGCGCTACCCGGACATGGCGGACCAGGAGGGAAAAGTTGTGGATCTTACGGCGCTTTGCTTCTGAAACCGCGATGGCCGTTGATGGGGCCGTGGTTTCAAAGCCGACAGCAAAGAAGACCACGTCCTTCTCAGGGTGTTCTTCTGCGATTCGAAGCGCATCAAGAGGGCTTAAAAGAGCCCTCACATCGCCGCCTTGAGCCCTCGCCGAAAGAAGATCAGTGGTCGAGCCTCTCACTCTTAGCATGTCGCCGAAGCTGGTCATGATCGTTTTTGGCGTGAGAGCCAAGGCGATGGCGCGGTCGATGCCCTCGCTTGGGGTCACGCAAACCGGGCATCCCGGGCCATGAAGGAGCTCTACCCCCGGAGGGAGCAGCCGATCGATGCCGTAGCGGAGAAGGCTATGGGTTTGGCCGCCACAGACCTCCATCAAGGTCCAGGGACGGGTCACCCGTTGCGCGATGGCTTCGGTGAGATGTTTGACCAAGGCCGGTTGCCGAAAGTCACGGGAGGTCGTCATGAGGGTTCAGCCCGAGCAAGGCCTTCACCGAGGGCGCGAAAGGCTTCAAGGGTTTCAAGCGCCTCGGCTTCATGCAGCATGGCGATGGCACATCCTGCATGGACAATCACATAATCGCCGACCTTTGCCTCAGGCGTGAAGGCGAGGGAGACGTCCATCGTCATGCCGCCAAAGATCACGCGAGCGGTGGATGGGCCATCAGGAGATTCTACAAGGCTTTGAATTTGTCCTGGAACAGCAAGACACATGGGCTTTATAACCAATCGATGGGGGTGTTCTTGAGCCTTCACCGGATCGTGACCGGTTGATCTTGGCTTCAACCCGTTACAATAACGGATTTTGGCCCCTCTAGATTCTTCTTGATGAAAGTCCTCCACTGTTCCTGGGTTCCAGAATCCACCGATGACTTTATCCAGGGGGGTGATTTCTGGTTGTGGGTCGAAGACGATGTGGTCCGGGAAGGCCTTTCGCCCTTACAGCATCCCCGGCATCTCCCAAAGATCGATCTGATTGAGTTTCTGGAGCGGATGCTGGGTCTTTCGATATCCGCCTATGAACGCCGGTTTCATTTTGGGGTTCAATCGGTGGCGCTGCCCACGGTGCTTTACTGTCCATGTCCGGCGCCTGAGTTTGAGAGGGATCATGAGGCACCGCCTGAAGAGGCGGCCTTGGGTCTTTATGAGGTCGATGCCTATCGGCAGGTGAGGCCGATCAGCCAACTCGGTGACCTCCGGTTTTTGGCCTTTTGTTGTGGTGCTGAGGTCAGGCCCGGCTCAGATCTTCTCTTTTGGCATTACTTTAGCCAGAACATCAAGTCGATCATTCTGCGCGATCGCTATATTCCAAGCCTTCTTTATCGCTCCTTGGAACCTGAAGGTTATGAGCTGCACGCCGGTTGGGAGATTGTGTCTGATGATTATGACCACCTCCTCAAAGAGGCCTTATTGCTGATGCCTGATGGTTGTCAGTACGCGGGCGGCGTTCCTTATGAGAAAAACAGTCTCCTCAAGCATTGTGCGGAGGTCCTGGTCCAGCAGGTGGTCACCAAAGGCTCGGTCAGCACGAAACTGGATCGGAGAATCCGGGGTTCCCTCATTGATGCCGCGCGTCAGGAGCTCCCCTCCCGGCAGCCCTTCATCAGTGATGACGGCCTCGCCCTCTATCACGAGTGGCAGAGCTGGCGCCGAAAGCTTGCTGCGCGCCGCGGGGAGGCAGGATTCACCTTGCTCCTGAAGCTGCAGGAAGCCGCGACTGAGGTCGACCCCTGGCGCCTCGATCTCCTCATGGCCCCGAGAAAGGACCCCTCGCTCCAGATTTCCTTATCTCGCTACTGGCTCCTAGATCCCAAGGACCAGAAAGCCTTCCGGGCTTTGTGCGGCCGGGGGTTCGACCAGAATCTCCTCCTCGCTCTAGGGCAGGCGGCTCGCATCTATCCGCCGCTTTGGGAAGGGCTTGATGAAGCCCAGCCCTCAGGGATCGATCTCAGCCTTGATGAGGCGTTTGCCTTTTTGAAGGAAGATGCCTGGGTGTTGGAGGACGCCGGTTTCACGGTGTTGGTCCCTGCGTGGTGGACCCCTCAGGGTCGCCGGCGAGCGAAGATTCGTCTCAAGGCCTCTGGGGCATCCCCCTCTGGTGCAAACCGGCGTAATGCGATGGATCTCCAGCATCTGATGGCCTATCGCTATGACCTGTCGTTGGGTGATGAGGCGGTCCTTGAAGCGGAATGGGTGCAGCTGGTTGAAAGTAAGTCGCCATTAGTGCGATTCAGAGGCCAGTGGTTGGCGCTCGATCGCGAAAAAATGCGTGAGATGCTCGAATTTTGGCAACGTCACCGGGATGATGGAGAGGGCCTGAGCCTCCCTGATCTCATGAGAAAGACGGCCGAGGATGTTGATTTTTTCGAGGTCGAGCCCCATCACGCCCTCGCCGAGATGCTCTTAAAGCTGAATGACCATAGTCAGTTAGAACCCCTCGACAACCCCAAAGGCCTTAAGGCGCAGCTTCGGGATTACCAGAAGCGGGGTCTCGCCTGGATTTGTTTTCTCGAACGTCTTGGTCTCAATGGCTGCCTGGCGGATGACATGGGCCTTGGAAAGACGATTCAAGTGTTAGCTCGCCTCCTTGAGGAGCGTCAGGGCGGCGAAAAATTAAGACCCACCTTGTTGATTGCACCGACTTCTGTGATCGGCAACTGGAAGAAGGAGATGGAGCGCTTTACGCCCAATCTTCGGGCTTTCATCCACCACGGTACGGTCAGAGTCCGCGATGCCGTTGCCTTTGAAAGTGCCTGCCTTGAGGCCGACGTGGTGATCACCTCCTATGCCCTTGCTCGGCGCGATGAAAAAATCCTCTCGGCGATCCGTTGGCGGCGGGTGGTCCTTGATGAAGCCCAGAACATCAAGAATCCGGCATCGGCTCAAAGCCGGGCAGTTCTCAAAATGCAGGCAGATCACCGCTTGGCGCTCACCGGGACGCCGGTCGAAAACCGACTGCTCGATCTCTGGTCCATCTTCAATTTCTTAAATCCAGGCTACCTCGGAAAACAGGCCCAATTTCGTCAGCGCTATGAGTTACCGATTCAGCGGGACAACGACCCTCGTCGAGCGGATATGCTCAAAAGGCTGATTGAACCGTTTGTCTTAAGACGGGTGAAGACGGATCCGGAGATCATCCGGGATCTCCCTGAAAAATTAGAGAATCGACAATTCTGTCATCTCAGTAAGGAGCAAGCCTCGCTCTATGAAGCGGTGGTCAAGGATGTCGAGCAGCGTCTTGGCGATGCCGATGGCATGAGCCGGCAGGGACTCATCCTCTCAACGCTCACGCGGTTGAAGCAGATCTGTAATCACCCCGCGCAATTCCTTCATGATGGCAGTCGTTTTAGTGGGGATCGTTCACCGAAGCTTGAGCGGCTTTCAGATATGCTCTCGGATGTCATTGGCGAGGGGGAGTCGGCGCTGGTCTTTACCCAGTTCGCAGAAATCGGCGGCCATCTTGAGCGGCACCTTCGGGAGCGACTTGAGTGCCCGGTTTTTTATCTTCATGGGGGGGTTCCAGCCGCCAAGCGGGAGCGGATGATCGCGGAGTTTCAGGATCCTGAAACAAGTCCTGGGTTATTCCTTCTTTCGTTGCGCGCCGGAGGGGTTGGTATTACCCTTACCAAGGCCAACCATGTCTTTCATTTTGACCGTTGGTGGAATCCGGCGGTCGAGGATCAGGCGACCGACCGGGCCTTCAGGATCGGTCAGAGGAAGAATGTTTTTGTCCATAAATTCATCACCATGGGCACCCTCGAAGAACGGATCGATCGACTGATTGAGGAAAAAAAGCAGGTCGCTTCACTGATCGTTGGTAATGACGAGTCTTGGTTGTCCCAGCTCGATAACGATACCTTCAAGGAGTTGATCGCCCTCAACCATCTCGCGGTACTGGAATAAGGAGGCGACCCCATTGAAACAGATCTTGGCGATTGCCCTTGGGGGCTCGATGGGCGCCGTGAGCCGCTTTATGGTGGCCAATGCCCTCATTGCCGCCTTTGGCCGGGGATTCCCAGTGGCGACCCTCTTCATCAATGTGACGGGATCCTTTCTGATGGGATTCCTTGCCGAGTGGATCCTTCAAAGAGTCTCCTTCCAAGGGGAATATCGGCTAGCCCTTCTGGTGGGTTTCTTGGGGGCCTATACGACCTTCTCGACCTTCGCCATTGAGACCCTTTATCTTTTTGAGGGGGGCGCGCCGCTGCGGGCTTTCCTCAATATAGGTCTTAGTGTTCTCCTTTGTTTGGCTGGGGTTTGGCTCGGCATGTTTTTAGCTCGGGGCGCCTCTCCCACCATCATTTGGTGGTCGCCACAGCTTTTCTTGATAGGCTTTTTACTCCCTTGGATGCTTTTTTTAGTTTCGGCTTTAGGGATCCATCTGTGGTTAGATTCGATCGCCTGTGAGCCTTTATGCCGGCGAGTTCTTGATCTTTTGGGCCTATCTTTTATGGTGGCTGCCATGACATTTTGGTGGCTTTTTAGGCTTGAAAGGCCGCCGGAGCTTTCAGGTTTGGTTCTCTTTATGGTCATCCAGGGCCTTTTAGGTGCCGGATGTTTAGCCTTGGCTGCCTGGCTTGCTGAGAGCCTGCCCAAGCGCTTTTAGGTCTATGTTCTGGGCCCTTTAGCCAGAAGATCCGCTCGACCATAGCGGGCGATAGGGTCCTTGTCGTCTTCTCTGGGTTGATTGAGGAAGGCCCACATCTGATCGCCAAAACTAAAATGCCACCATTCCTCAGGGTGTCGGGTAAATCCTGCCTCTTTCATCACGGAGAATAAAAGGTCGCGGTTCTGATGGACGACCCCATCGCGCGCCTCAAAATAATCGGGGCTTGAGCGGTCTGAATTTTCATCAATAGGGGATCCCATGTCGATCTCCTGCCCATCGCCATCGATGAGCGTGAGATCCATAGCGGCCCCGGTACTGTGCGGTGGTGGGGTGAGAGGGTCGTCACTGGGCTCGGCCCAGATTCTCAAAGTCTTTTGCCAGAGGACTTCGCGCTGATCAGGCGGGACCATGGATGGCGAAAGCCCGCCTGAAAGGGTTTTGAACTCATGGTGCACCATGAAGGATTGGACCCGGTTAGTCCGATAGGCATCGAAGAGTTTCAGTTTAAAACCCTTCTTTTGGCGATGGAGGACTGTTGCCGCGATCAGCAGTTTGTCGATAACGCCGGCTCGAAGTTGCCAGGGGTGATCACTGTCATAAGGGGCCCCAAAGGCCTCGTAGGGGTGGGGTTCGGTGAAGCAGAAAAAGTCTCGAGGAATCGGCATGAGGGGGTCCCCACATTCCTCAATGAGGATTCGGCGGTAAGGTTTCATGAGAGGCCCTGATTCGATGAGCTATGGATGAGGTCTTTTGTCCAGCCTTTAAAGGAGGCTCCGAGCTTCGAGAATATCGGCGATCACGCTGGCGTCAGCCAGTGTCGATAGATCGCCCAGCTGATCAACCTCGCGCGCGGCAATTTTTCGAAGGACCCTCCGCATGATCTTTCCAGAGCGGGTTTTGGGAAGCTGCGGCGCCCACTGAATCACTTCGGGCTTTGCAATCGCTCCAATCTCATGCCGAACCAGGGCCATTAATTCATTTTTAAGCGCGTCATCAGGGACGACATCAAGGGCGAGCGTGACGAAGGCATAGAGGCCTTGACCCTTGATGGGGTGAGGATAGCCAACCACAGCGGCCTCGACGACTTTAGGATGCAGCACCAGAGCGCTTTCGATTTCAGCCGTGCCTAAGCGATGCCCTGAAATGTTGATGACATCATCCACGCGGCCGGTAATCCAGTAGAACCCATCCTCATCCCGGCGGGCGCCATCGCCGGTGAAGTAAACCCCGGGGTAAGGGGCAAGATATGTCTCGAAGAAGCGATCAGGGTCCTTGTAGAGGGTTCTTGCTTGGCCGGGCCAGCTGTTTTTAATGACCAAGACGCCTTCACCAGGCCCCTCGATCGGCTGGGCGGCTTCATTCAATATCGCGGGTTCTACGCCAAAAAAGGGCAAGCCGGCAGAGCCGGGCTTAAGATCGGTGACTCCGATCAGTGGTGTGATCATGATGCCACCGGTTTCAGTTTGCCACCAGGTATCGACGATGGGGCAGCGGGAGTCGCCGACCACATGGTAGTACCAGCTCCAGGCCTCAGGGTTAATCGGCTCACCCACCGAACCGAGGATCCTCAAGCTCTCTAACCGATGGGCATGAACCCACTGGTTGCCGTGCCCCATCAGCGCTCGTATCGCGGTGGGGGCGGTATAAAAAATATTGACCCGGTGGCGCTCAATCACGTCCCAGAAGCGACCGGGATCGGGGTAGGTTGGCGTCCCCTCAAACAGGAGGGTGGTCGCGCCATTTAAGAGGGGGCCATACACCCCATAACTGTGGCCGGTGACCCAGCCAAGGTCCGCTGTACACCAGTAGATGTCCCCCTCCCGAAGATCGAAAACGGCTCGGTGCGAAAGGCTCGCATGAACCAAATAGCCGCCTGTTGTGTGAAGGACGCCCTTGGGTTTGCCGGTTGAACCGGAGGTATAAAGGATAAAAAGAGGGTCTTCAGCGTTCATCGACACCGGTTCTGAGATGGGTTCAGCCTCGGCCATGGCCTCGTGATACCAAAGGTCACGATCTCTCGTCCACTCAATCGGACCGCCGGTATGGCGAATGACGATCACAGAAGTCACCTCGGGGCACGATTGCAGCGCCTCATCGACCTGCCGTTTCAAAGGGACGGGCTTACCGCCACGACGTCCTTCATCGGCGCAGATCACATGGCGGCAGCCGGCATCCAGAATCCGGTCCTTTAAGGCCTCCGCTGAAAATCCCCCAAAGACCACCGAGTGGACCGCCCCAATGCGGGCACAGGCGAGCATGGCGATCGCCCCCTCAGGGATCATCGGGACATAAAGGCAGACCCGATCGCCGGCCGAAACCCCTTTCGCTTTGAGGACATTAGCCAAACGGCAGACCTCCCCGTGGAGTTCTCGGTAGGTGATACGCCGAATCATATGAGGCTCATCGCCTTCGAACAGAAGAGCGACTTGATCCCCCCGTGTTTCAAGGTGGCGATCCAGGCAGTTGACGCTGGCATTGAGGCGACCTTCCTTAAACCATTGAATCTCGCCGGTTCTAAAATCTGCGGAGGAGACGGTTTTGAATGTCTGATCCCAATCGAGAAGGCTTAAGGCTTGTTCGCGCCAAAACGTATCTGGATCCTTAATCGACTGCTGATAAAGCGCGTCATAGTCCGCTTTACCGATGAAGGCTCGTTCCTTAAGGGCTGGATCGACCGGGTAACGGCCTGATAGTGAGGCGCCTTGCGGGGGGTCAGTGAGATCACTTTGGATGACCTTCTCAAGCCCCCCGATGACGAGCGCTTCACAAAGGTGAGGATGGGCGTTGATGATGTGGATGGCCTCAGTCCCCATCGCCTTGGTGGCATCAATGACGAGACGGATGAAGCTCGAACCCAGAAAGGTCACGGCTTCAAGGTCGAAGGTGAGTGCCTTCAGATCGCCCTCAAGCTCTGCTTCTAGCGCGGCTTCTACTTCCTTAAGGTGGATGCTGTCGAGGCGTCCAATCAGGCGAATAAGACGCGTGCTATCCTGTCCTGATATCTCCATCACCCAGGCGGGCTGTTCGCTCTTCATGTTCCAAACACTCCTTAATGACAGGCGCTTCAAGGCGATTCTCCCACGGGAGATGGGTCCTTGTAACCCTCCCGATACCTTGATCGTGTGTTAAGCCTCTGAGGATGAGCAAGACCAGCAAGACCTGGTGGGGTCAGCGATTCATCGATGTGTTGGAGCGTCAGTCTGATCCCGGACGGCTTGCCCGTGGCCGTCATTACCTCAACACCCAGCAGATCCGGCAGTGGGAAGTCAGGGGGGGGCGGGTTGAGGCGCGCATCCGCGGCAAGGTCAATCCCTATTATGGCATCCACGAAGTGCCGATCTATTCGACCTGGCTGGCCTTCGAGCCGATTCCTGCAGCCGCTTGGGATGAAGCGCTCGATCTGATTGGCAGTCGCGCCGGTTATATCTCGCGGCTTTTGGTCAATGAAATGCCAGATGAGATGGAGCGTCCCCTGTCGGCCTTAGGCGTCAGGTTGCTCCCACAAGGCCCAGGCGAAATTCAAAGTGGCTGTGACTGCCCCGACCTTGAAGCCCCCTGTAAGCATACTGCCGCTCTCTTTTATCTTCTCGCTAGCCGTCTGGATCAGGATCCTTTCATGCTCTTTGAGCTTCGGGGGCTTTCAAGGGCGCAGTTGATTGGGCGGCTCAAGGCGACACCCCTTGGAACCGCCTTGGCATCGGCCTTGGATGAAGCCCCTGAGCCGCCGGTGCCAAAAGCCTCTTTTTTTACGCGGCCGTTACTGCTTGATCAGCCTAAGACGGTTTCACCGAGGGATTTCTGGCGCGGTCAGCGGAAACTCCCCGCGGGGGTCGAACCGCCGCCGCCGGTCGGCGTTTCCGGCATTCTGATCCGCAAGGGGGGCAACTATCCCTCGTTCTGGGACAAGGAAGAGTCGTTTGTCGATGTGATGGACGCTTTTTACGAGCAGGTTCGAAAAAAGGGGAAGGACAGCTTCTGATTTGGGCTTTATCCTGGCTCTGAGTGACCGAGATGTCGATCCGGCGCAATAAGCTCCCGAACCCGCTGTTTCAGTTCCTTGGCCTCTGGAAAGCGGCCTTCTAAGGCTCTCGACCAGATCAGCTCTTGTTCGAGCCTCACCTCAAAGCGCCCTCCTGTTGAGGGGATCAGGGTGACCCCGCCGAGCTCCTCCTCGAAGGTGGTAAGGAGCTCTTGGGCCAGCCATGCGGCCCGCATCAGCCAGCGGCATTGGGTGCAATAAAAAAGTTCGATCCGGGGCTTTGAAGACATGTCGACATCATGTTGCAAAAAGAGAGCGCTCTCAAGGCGGTCATTTTAGCGCAACCCGCTAAAAGCCTAGATGTCGTCGGCCATGATCGGCGAGACGTCTTTTTGATGGACGCGATGGGGATAAAATGACCGCCTTGATGGAATGACGTGGGGATATTAAACGGGATGAAGGTCTATCTGGTCGGTGGTGCGGTTCGTGATGAGCTCCTCGGGCGGGAGGTCAAGGAACGTGATTGGGTGGTCGTTGGTGAAACGAAAGAGGCCATGCTGGCGCGAGGATTTCGGTCGGTCGGCAAGGATTTTCCGGTGTTTCTCCACCCAGACACCCACGAAGAATATGCCCTTGCACGGACTGAACGAAAAACAGCGCCGGGCTATCATGGCTTTTTGGTGCACGCCGCGCCGGAGGTGACCCTCGAAGAAGACCTGATTCGGCGGGATCTCACCATCAATGCCATCGCGAAAGCGGAAGATGGCACCCTCATAGATCCCTATGGTGGACTCAAGGATCTTGAGACACGACGCCTAAGGCATCTCTCTCCCGCCTTTAGCGAAGACCCCGTTCGCGTGCTTCGAGTCGCCCGCTTTGCGGCTCGTTTTCATCCTCTGGGCTTTGAGGTGGCGGAGGAGACGATGGGCCTCATGCGGGAGATGGTCAAGGCAGGTGAGGTCGATGCCTTGGTTCCTGAGCGGATTTTTACAGAAGTCGCCAAGGTGTTGTTGGAGGAGACGCCGAGTATTTTCTTTGGCATCCTTCGACGTTGTGGTGCCCTAGAGCGTCTTTTTCCGGAGATAGAGGCCCTTTTTGGCGTGCCGCAGCCCCCAGAGTTTCACCCTGAAATCGACACCGGCCTACATACCTTGCTGGTTCTTGATCAGGCTGCACGCCTTTCTCAAGATCCCGTGGTGCGTTTTGCTGCCTTAACCCATGACCTCGGTAAAGCTCTCACCGACCCTTTAAAGTGGCCGAGCCATCATGGCCACGAAGTCCTTGGGCTTCCGGCCCTTGACACCTTTTGTCAGCGCCTTCGGGTCCCTAAAAGCTATCAGAAACTGGCCGCTAAGGTGATGCGCGAACATGGCCTTTGTCATCGCGCTCTTGCGCTTCGGCCAGACGCTGTGGTGGATCTTTTGGAGCGTCTTGATGCCTTTCGCCAGCGGGAAGGTCTGGAACCTTTTCTTTTGGCTTGCCTTGCCGATGCGCGCGGCCGACCTGGTTTTGAAACAACGCCTTATCCTCAAGCAGACTGGCTCTTGAAAGCCCATGCCGCGGCCTTGTCGGTCGAGGTGGCGCCACTGCTTGAAGCAGGTCTTCGCGGCCCAGTTTTAGGCGAGGCTTTGAGGGGGCATCGCATCGAAGCCATCCGGGCCGCGAGGGCTTTGGTTTAAGGCACAAGCCCTTTTGATGGCTGCCCTTGGACCCGAAGAAGGCGCCTTTAAGATTTTTGTTTGGTCAGCCGCTCCAAGGCCTCCCGATATTTTGCTGATGTCTTTTGAAGAATCTCCTCGGGGAGATGCGGGGCGGGTGGCGCCTTGTTCCAATCAAGGCTTTCAAGATAATCCCTGACGAATTGCTTGTCGAAGCTGGGTGGGCTGATGCCCACCTGATACTGATCGACGGGCCAGAATCTCGAGGAATCAGGGGTTAGAGCCTCATCGATGAGATGGAGGGTTCCCTCATCATTGAGGCCAAATTCGAATTTGGTGTCGGCAATGATGATGCCGCGCTCGAGCGCATAGGCGCTCGCTTCCCGATAAAGCCGAAGGCTCACCTCCCGAACCTCTAAAGCCAGGCGAGCGCCGAGGATGGTTTCCATTTTTTCAAAAGGGATGTTTTCATCATGACCGCCAAGGTCCGCCTTGGTGGAGGGGGTGAAGAGCGGCTCTTGGAGTTTCTCTGCCTGCCGAAGGCCTTCTGGAAGAGGGAGGCCACAGATCGATTGATGTTGCTGGTATTCTTTCCAGCCGGACCCAATCAGGTAGCCACGAACCACCGCTTCGATGGGGAGTGCCTTGAGCCTCTTGACGACGATGGCGCGGCCTTGAAGGAGGGCGCATTCGTCTTTGTCTTTGATCACCGCCTGAAGGGGAATGTCGGTCATTTGGTTGGGGATTACATGAGCTAATCGTTCAAACCAGAAGGCCGAAACAGCAGTCAAAATGAGGCCCTTGCCGGGGATGGGGTCCTCGAGGACGCAATCAAAGGCCGAGAGACGATCCGAAGTGACGATCAGCAGGAGGTCCTGATCGATCTCATAGATATCCCGAACCTTGCCGCGAGCAAGAAGCTTCAGGGAATGAAGGTCGGTTTGGTAGAGGCTCTTCGGGGCGGTCATGGGCGTGGGCTTTATGCTAAACGGTCAATCATGTTAGTTTCTCTCCATGTTGGCAACTTTTAAAGCACTGATTACCCGATGAGCTGGTTTGGCAAGGTCCTTGGTGGTGCATTCGGATTTCTCATGGGGGGGCCTTTGGGGGCGGCTCTAGGCGCTGCCTTAGGCCACCAAATCGATCAGGGCGGCTTTGAATTAAGGCTCGAAGGGGGGGATCCTGAGGAGACGCTGGTCCTCAAGATGGCCTTTTTTACCGCGACTTTTCAGCTTATGGGCCATATTGCCAAGGCGGATGGCCGTGTCACGCCAGCTGAAATCGAGGCAGCCCGGGGCATCATGGACCGGATGATGCTTCCTGACGATTGGCGGGTGACCGCGATGCGTCTTTATAACGAAGGGAAAAGTGAGCAGTTCCTGTTTGATTCCACAGTTGAACAGTTCAGAGTGGCCTCAAAGGAGCGGATTCATCTGCTGAGGTTATTTGTCGCGCTGCAGATGGAAGCAGCGCTAGCCGATGGTGCTCTAGTCCCTGACCAGGAGCGCTTGCTCCTGAGGCTTTGTGAACGGCTTCATTTTTCAAGGTACGAATTTTATGGAATTAGAGTTCGGATGGAGGCTGAGCGGAAATTTCAAGCCTTTGGCACCCGGCCGAGGTATCAAGAATCCCGGAACGATGAGACCCGTTCGCGCCATCAATATCAGGAGCGTCAATGGCAACGCCATGATCCGAGGGTCGGGCGGAATCATTTGGATGAGGCCTTTAAAGCCCTTGGATTAGCCTCCTCAGCGAGTGTGGAAGAGATTAAAAGGGCCTATCGTCGAAGGATCAGTCAACATCATCCCGATAAGCTTGAGGCGACGGGCGCGAGCCTTAAAGAGATGCAGAAGGCGACCGAGGAAACCCAGAAGATACAAAAAGCGTATGAGGCTATCCAGAAAGCCCGGCATTTTTGAGATCAAACCTGATGTGATCCCCCCATTCATTTTCATTCAGTTCTTGTTGAGGATCTTGTTTCATGCCTTCCTTTGATGTCGTTTCAGAAGTGGATCTCCATGAAGCCCTCAATGCGGTCGATCAATCCAACCGCGAAGTGGGCACCCGGTTTGATTTCAAGGGATCAGGCGCCCAGTATGAGCTCAAGGATGGGGTCATCATCCTCTCCGGGCAAAATGAATTTCAGTTGCAGCAGATGCTTGATCTCCTGAGGCCGAGATTGGCGAAGCGCGGTATCGATCTTCTTTGTCTTGAGGTGAGTCCGCCGGAAGTCAGCCTCAGTAAGGCGCATCAGAAAGCTACACTCAGGCAGGGCGTGGATGCCCTCCTTGCAAAGAAGATCGTGCGGCTCATAAAAGACAGCAAGATGAAGGTCCAGGCCGCCATTCAAGGGGAGCAGGTTCGGGTGACCGGAAAACAGCGGGATGATCTGCAAGAGGCCATGGCCCTTCTCAAAAAGGCAGAGCTTGATTTGCCGCTGCAGTTCACTAACTTTAGGGATTAGTCGGCAGTGATGTCCCTTTGAGTGTGATGAGG
>Ga0136642_1000828_pt1 | contig 14730 bp, 15 predicted proteins | sample LowCatLa1302831Y_FD_115313 | JGI IMG/M metagenome (GOLD analysis project Ga0136642, IMG submission 115313) | Freshwater microbial communities from Lower Cathedral Lake, Yosemite National Park, California, USA - 13028-31Y | ecosystem: Environmental > Aquatic > Freshwater > Lake ... | reverse complement strand
CATTAGCGGCACTTCTACCAACAGCAACAACACATTGGCCACAGTGTACGCCACATCGGCTGCTGGTGCATTTTCTACAACGAGCACAACATTAACGACTGGTCAAAGTGTGGTAATTACAGGCACGCCAACAGGTGTGACTTTTGCTGGCAACTTTAGTCTTGCTACAAATGCGGCATTTACACTCAGCGTGGCTCCTAGTATCACAATTGCAGTGGGTCAACCCGTAACTGTGACTGGCACATTCAGTACCGGTAGCATTGCTGGATATGTGAGTGGCACAACATATTACGTTGTGAGTGTTACTTCACAAACGCAATTCAGTATTGGCACAGCCTATCCTGGCAGTGCAATCAGTGGCGGCACCAGCAGCACTGGTAACGTTACTGGTGTGTCCTTGGTGTTTACGGCCATGAACATAACTGGCTACAACACTGGCAACACATACTATATTGGCACAACAAACGGCACAACAACATTTACATTGTTGAGTTCATTTGGTGGTAGTGCCATTACCAACACATACGGTCATACCACTGGATTATCGTTTGTAGTTCAGGCTCCCGGTGTTGTGGGTTACAGCAACAGCACCACCTATTTGATCTCAGCCACCAACGGCACCAACACATTTACTCTACAGACTCTAAACAGTGGTGGTATCACAACCACAGTGGGAACATTGACTGGCCTGGCATTTGCGCAATTGACCAATAGTTTGACTGTGTCCAATGTATCTGGCGCGACTGGGCTGAGTATTGGCATGACCATATCTGGCAGCAATGTAACCACTGGCACTTATATCTCTGCGTTTGGTACTGGTACTGGCGGCAACGGAACTTATGTGTTGAATCAATTTGCAACTGGTACTCCTACCACAGGCACCAGTTACACAGTTAATCAAAGTCAAATAGCAGCCAGCGGTACGATAACTGGTTCAGTGACCACGGTGACCTATGCCAACACCACCAACAGCTCAGCAGGATTTTTAGCTGCAAATGGCACATTGACCAGCAACACCTACACTTATATTTCAAGCAACATAAGTGGTACTGGTACTGGATCAACTTGGCAAACCACTACCAATACTGGTGTGAGCTATGCTGTGGGCAGTACCGCAATCACAGGCACAGCCAACCTATTGGCTATCAGCAACACCAACAAGCTGTATGTGGGCAATCAGGTTACCTTTGGCGGCAACGTGGCTTTGGGTGGTTTGACTCAATCTGCTACATACTATATTTTAGGCGTGGTAGGTAGTAATTTATTGATAAGTGCCAGCTTGGGTGGGCCAAGTGCAACTGTGACCACACAAGTGGCCAGTAGCGGTCAAAACATGACCTATAACACTCCAAGTTTTGCCACAGGTGCCACAGTGGGTATTACTGGAACTCCTGTGGTAAGCCCAGTTACTGCAAACAACATTACAACATACAATGTGGCATTTACAATTACCAGCAGTGTAGCTGTGACCAACGGTGCTTACTACTATGTGGCAGGTAATAGCAACACACTTTACAATGGATTTTTCCCAACAACCACAGCAACAGGCACCGTGGCTGCTGGCGGTGTTATCACATTGACCTACCAATACAGTCCCAATGGCAACAGCGGATCATGGGGCGCCACTACTCCAACCACCATCACTGGTGCTTTGGCCAGTGGTACCAGCAGCATCTTGGGATTGGCCAAACCGTTTGGAACCAGCGGCGGTATTACCATCCGTGCTGGTTATCCAGCCAGCACAGGCGCACAAATCACTGTGCGTATTTCCACTTGCCGTGCTACAGGGCATGACTTCTTGGATATAGGCACTGGTGGCTTTGACACCACTAATTATCCCAATCAGATTTATGGTAACCCAATCAAATCAGCCAATGCAGCATACGCTGTGGTGGAAGAGGGCGTGGGTCGTGTGTTCCATGTTAGCACTGACCAAAACGGTATTTTCCGTGTGGGTCGATTCTTTACAGTGGACCAAGGTACTGGTACAGTTACATTCTCAGCGTCAATTGCCTTGAGCAACTTGGATGGTCTAGGATTCAAGCGCGGTGTGGTTGTTAGTTCGTTCTCAACGGACTCAACCATGACAGAAAACGCACCCGACATTGTGCCAGTACAAAGTGCTATTCGTGGTTATATTGACTTGAGACTGGGCTTAGATGCCAGTAGCAATCCAATTGCAGCGGCCAATTTGATTGGTCCTGGATACATGCCGTTGAATGGTGGCTTGAGCATGAAGAACACCATGAACATGGGCAACAACTTTATTCAAAATCTGTTGATGCCTGTCTCAGCTACCAGTGCATCAGATGCGGCCAATCGGGGTTACGTGGATGCGGCTGCCACTGGGGGCAACAGCATATTCAAACTGAAAGACGTGGCCATTCAAGCCACAGCCACTTATGTGAGTTTGAGCAGTAACATTCTAACAGTGACCAATATTTTCGGCACGGTGCTAACGGGCATGGCGCCAAGCACTGACACTGGCAGCTACTTTAGTGGTCAAACTGTAATCCTCATTACCATCAGCGGCGCCAACACAGTGTTGACATTGAGCGGTTCACCATCCAGTGCTCCGAGCGGTGCAATCACTATCACATTCAGCAATCTAGTGGCTGGCAACTATTTTGTATACGATGCTGTTAGCAGCCAATGGAAGAATTTGCCATTGCCGACTGGTGACGTCAATGTGTCATACGCAGCAATAACTGGTGCTGGCGGAACGCTGACCACTAGCATCCAACCCAACAAGATTGTGAACAGCCAAGTTAACACCAGTGCAGCCATTGCGCAGAGCAAATTGGCATTGCAGGCAGCTGCCACGCTGGCCAGCGCACCTCTCACATATACACAAAGCAGTTTGGGGGTTGCAGCATTTAATTCAGCCACATTCAGCGCAAGCAACGGTTGGATTGATCTTGCAAACAGCACCAGCACTGTGACTGGTGTGTTGTACAGCAAGATACAATTCATGAGCAACAACACAGTTATTGGCAACAAAACTGGTAGCACAGCTGCACCAACTGAATTGGCATTCAGTGATGTGATCAGTGGTGGTGGTGGTGTGTTCAGTGCAAACTTTAGCGGTAGTGGTGTGTTTACACAAACTGGTCAAGGCACTGGTTACGGCATTACCCCAGTAACAACCGCACACGGCACCAGCAGCATTATCAAATCGGATGCCAACGGATCCGTTGATGTTGTGGGATTGAAGATAAATGGTTATGGTGTTTTGAGTTTGAATGCGGATGGTGTTACATTGCAGTTCAATACGCCGGCCACAGCCAATGCTGTAAATCCGGCTACTCCAGTTTATTTCATGACAGCTGCTGGCACCACAACCAGCAATGCTATTACCACATTCACAGGCACTGTGGACGTGGCCACCAACAACGGCACACTGTTGGCAAGATCATTCAAGACCCATGCCACTGATGTTACTACGACTGGCAGTGTAACAGGTAAATGGAGCGTGTTGGCCAACAGCGTATGGGACACCACAGCCGCTACATTACAAACAAACACACTTACCGCTGTTAACAGTACCAGTGTTGCGCCAGCTACTATCACGGGCTATTGGAAGTTGAAAGCCTCTACGGACACACTGGATACCACACTGGGCACTCTGTATTCCTTATCATTGAACAGCGGCGCTGGCACGGGCACCATATCAGGTGGCTGGATATTGGGCAATGGTGTGACATTGAATCAAAGCAGTGGTACCATACAGCAAACACTACTGACCACTGGACTGGCAACCACAGCAGGCAAGGTAACTGGCACATGGACTGTGAATGCCAGCAGCAGTTTCGTGGCCACAAGTATTCAAAATCAAGCCAACAGTGCAACCATTGCCGCGGTAACAGGCAATGCCAATGCAGTGGCCAGCGTGGTGGCCAAAGACACCAACGGTGACTTCACAGCAAGAAATATCACAGCCACCAACTTCTACGGACTGGCCAGTTCAGCCAGCGTGATCACTGGTCAGGCCAACAGTGCCACAATCACAGCCAGTGTAGTAAATGGTGCTGGCAATATTGTGTTGCGTGATGCCAGCAATAACGCTGAACTGAATAGTTTGTATGCCAAGGCCTTGGTGGCAGGAACCATTGCCAGCAACAGTGGTGCCACAACTGGTACCATACAAGGCACTTGGACTTTGACTGGTAGTGGTAGTCAATTGCAAGCCACATACAGTGACTTGGCTGAGTGGTACACCAGTGATAAGGAATATGAACCAGGCACTGTGCTGGTGTTTGGTGGAGATGCGGAAACAACAACTACTACACAAATTAACGATACTAGATGTGCTGGTGTGGTAACAACTGACCCAGCCTACACCATGAATCATGACTTGGTGGGCACAAAAGTTTGTATTGCCTTGGTGGGTCGTGTGCCATGCAAAGTAGTGGGACGTGTGAAGAAAGGCGACATGCTGACCACAAGTGCAACACCAGGGTATGCTGTGAGAGCAACTATTCCAACCTTGGGTGCTGTTATTGGCAAAGCATTAGAAGACAAGGACTCGGGCGAAGCCGGAGTGATTGAAATTGCTGTAGGGAGAGCATAAACATACCATACTACCACGGGAAATGTTACCGTGGTCGAAGATGCACCAACTTAACGGAGCGAATATGAAAATAGTAGGAGTCACCGTGGTAACAGATGGAACATATTAAATTGAGTAAATATACAAAAGGAAACATAACATGGCCGCAATAGATCCCAACAGATTAGTAAATTTAGGTGCTTATGCCAATGACGGCACTGGTGATGATTTACGCAGAGCTTTTGAAAAAGTAAACTCCGTGTTGAGCGAGCTGTATGTTGACATGGGCGTGAGCAATGCCCGAAACATAGGCACTGGTACAGATGGTATACCAGCAGATGGCCAAGTGGGCATTTTCAAAGACAAGGCGGGTGTGAATTTGGAATTCAAAACACTGACCAGTACTGACGGCACAGTGTCTATTACACCCTTGGCCAATACAGTAGATCTTACAGCATTGACCACACTGGCTAGAGATCCTAACCCAACACTCAATAAAAATTTGAATCTCAACGGTCATACCATTGGAGATTTCAATGGAGTGCTGGGCGGGCAAATTGAAGCTCGTGTGTGGAACTATGATGTCAAATTGCTGGCCAGCATGGTGGAACTGCTAGCAAGAACATCGGGCATTGACTTTGGAAACAATTTTCAGGCCACCGCTACCAGCTGGCCCACTGACTTCGGAAGCGGCGATGCATTCATCAGTCCCTATGCAAACAGCCTAGATTTCGGGACATTCTAACATGGCGTTATATGTGTGGACACAAACTTCGGGCACCAGTCTAGGAACATTTCCAGGAGAAGTTTCTGTTACCATTGCGTTGCCAGTGGCCAACACCATTGGCGTTCAGTTCAAGATTATATCAGGCTCGTTGCCCAAGGGCCTTTACTTGAAAGGCACGGCCATCATTGGCAGCCCATTTTCAGTCAACAACCAAACGGATTACAAGTTTTGTATTAGGGCCAGCAAAAACGGTGTTATCAGTGATAGAACATTCAAGATCGTTGTTACGAATCCCAACTTTCCAGTGTTTGTACAGCCTGCTGGATTGTTGGACATTGGTCCGGCGCATCAAATGTATGTGCTGGATGGCACCTATGTTGACTATCAGATACAAGTGGCAGAACTCAATGCCGAAGGCCGTACACTAAAATTTAGCATAGATAATCGAGGAGGTAATTTGCCTCCAGGTTTGACCATGAGCGAAAGCGGTGTCATCACTGGATATGTGCAACCTACACCGGTAATTTTGCCCACAGATGGTAGTGGTGCATACGACAAAAGCATATTTGACAACAAAGGCTATGACTATGCCAGTGTGCCCACAAACGGTTACAGCGATTACTCATACGACAGTATTGTTTTTGATTACAGCGTTCCTACAGAACAACAAATCACACTCAATGTAAATTATCAGTTTCGTGTAACAGTCACTGACGGATTCAGTGTGGCACAACGTGTGTTTAGAATATTTGTGGTGGGCAACGACGAGTTCCGTGCTGACTCCACCACATTCAACGGCTTGGCTGATCAATTCACAGCAGACTCCACTTACATAAGACAACCAGTATGGATTACCAATCCACACTTGGGCACTTTCAGAGCCAACAACTATCTCACAGTGCCCATTGCGCTGTATGACCCACTCAATGTGATTTTTAGGCTGGAAACCACCAACCAAGAAATTTATGCCAACACATTTGCTGTGAACAATCGAGACAACACCAGCGGCAGCAGTTACTTGACCATAACCAATGTCAGTATCAAAACTCCAGGCACTGTACTGGCCAGCGGGTTGTATTTGAATTTTGAATACTACTTGGACGGTGCCAATGGCACTACATACCAGATAGCAGCTGTGGATGCCTTGGGTGCGGATATCTATAGATTGACATTGGCCACTCCTCTAGCTCAAAGCATACCCAATGGTACTGCGTTTTTTATTGGTACCGCTTGTGTGTTGCCTGTGGGAGCCAAGTTTGATCCAGGCACCGGTGATATATACGGAGTGATACCTTACCAGCCAGCCATCACCAAACGATATCAATTTACATTGTCAGCCAGTCGTACCGGTAACAAAGGCGACTCAGTGACCTCCAGTAGAACATTTGATCTCAACATAATAGGCGACATCAACAGCATTATCACATGGCAAACACCTGCCAATCTCGGCAAAGTGGATGCCAACTACAACACCACCTTGACTTTGCTGGCCACTAGCAATATCCCCGACAGTGTGGTCATATACACCATGTCAGACGGTGAAACAACCAGAATGGCCAATTTGGGGCTGACCCTAAATGCTGACGGTGAAATTATTGGCATGATCAATCAGTTTCACAATCCCACTACGGGCAAGCTGGGCTTGATCACTTACGACAACTTCACAACACATTTGGGCAACAGCACAGTCGTCAACGATCCTGCCAGTGCGATAAGAGAAGCTCCTACCACATTTGATGGCAACGCCACCACATTTGATAGATCGTTTGTGTTCTCAGTTACCGCCAGTGATCAATACTACTACAATCAAGTGGATAGAAAATTCACCATTACCATATCTACTCCCAACACCATCAACTACAGCAACATCGTGGCCAAGCCGTTTTTGATTGCCAGCCAGAGAACCACATGGCGTAGTTTTATCAACAATCCCAATGTGTTTACTCCAACCACTATCTATAGATCAAACGATCCGGCATTTGGGGTTCAATCTGATTTGCAAATGTTGATATATGCTGGCATTGAAACTAAATCAGCTGGCGTGTACATCAGTGCCATGGGACTAAATCACAAACGCAAACGATTCCTATTTGGAGATGTTAAAAAAGCAGTGGCGGTGGATCCGGTGTCCGGAGTCAGTGTGTATGAAGCCATCTACATACAGATGTTGGATCCCATGGAACCCGATGGCAAACACCTCCCAAACAAAATCATATTTGACAGTTTAGATCCCGACACAATCACCGCGGATGAAACATATCTCACAGATCAGCCACTAAGCCAGCTGAGAGCAGACAGCACAGGGTATGAAGCCAGCAATCCCAAACCTAACACATATTTTCCCAACAGCATATCAAACTGGAGAGATCGTATAGAAAATTGGAGGGACAATGCTGGCAGCGGCATTGGACATGAACGCAATTATCTACCGCTGTGGATGCGCAGCATACCCAAAGGCACCAAGGCTCAACTGGATTATGTGCTGGCTATTCCGTTGTGTTTCTGCAAACCCGGGCAAGGCAACACAGTTTTACGCAACATTACCACCAGCAAATTTGATTTTTCACAAATTAACTACGAGATAGATCGCTACATAATTAATCAAGTTACCGGTTATTACAGTGATAAATACCTTGTATTTAAGAACGACAGGATAACAGTATGAGCAATATAAACTACACAGCAATCAATATCAATTACCCAGTTGTGGGCGTGGACAACGACAGTCAAGGATTTAGAGATAATTTCCAAGCGACACAGTCGGGACTGCAAACAGCCAAAACTGAAATAACCACATTGCAAACCAACGGCCTTTTCAGTTCCAGCATAACAGCCAACACTCCTACTCCCATTGTGAATAACTTGTTGCAAAGTGTTATCAGCAATGGCAGTTACCTGCAATTTACCGGAATCTACAACAGCACAACTACTCCCGTCACAAACGCCACATCAGCACAAGTGGACTTGAATCAAGGTCCTGTACAAAAATTCACAGTGGCTGGTTCTGGAGCAGTATTCAGTTTTGTTAACTGGCAAAGACCCAATGCAACACTAGGCTACACAGGAGTATACAGTGCGTTGCGTTTGATCTTGATAGGTGACCAAAACAATGCCATCAGCAATTCTGGTAATCCATATACAGTTAGTTTCAACAATGCGGCAGGTTCTGTAAAGCTGGCCACAGGCTTTAGCCCAATCAGTATCAAAGCTGATGGCAAATACGAAATAGTGGAAGTGTTCACGTTTGATGCTGGCGCCAACATTTTTATTCGCAACGTGGGCGAATTCTAATGCACCCATTGCTGAACGATCTAAGCAGTCTCAAGGATGCTGAGCTTGAACAGAAAATTTTCGACCTTGGCAGAAAGTATTTCATGACCAACAATGTGGAAGTGCGTCAACAAATGAGCATGGTATTGGATGGACTCAAGTCCGAATTGGGCAAACGTAGGCAAGCGCAATTGGACAAAATGATGAATACGAAAGACAAGACGCTTGACAATCTAATAAAAGTCAACTAAACTATAGGCTATGCGCCTTGATCAATTCGGTAATCCTATTTTTAATTCACTAGACATATTCAAAGTCCTTTATCAAGGCAAGCTAACCAATCTCAAAGATATAACAGTAGACTACAGCGAGGATATTGCTCAGTTGGAGCAGGCCGCTGGATACACATTTCAACGATTCAACGAACAATTGGATGATATCAGTATTGAAGATTTTGATGCAGCCATGCAAAGCGATTGGTTCATGCCCGAAGCCTACAGAGATTTTGATGTGCAGTCATGGTGCTTGGATCGTTGCACCACTGAAGAACAGCGCAATCGAGTCATGGACGAAATAGATGCCTTTGAACAACGTGGCATGATTCCACTACTTCAGTGGTGCAAGCATTTTGTTGACACTTGCAACTCTAACAACATAGTATGGGGTGTGGGCAGAGGATCCAGTGTGGCCAGTTTTGTGTTGTTCTTGCTGGGCGTACATCAAGTGGATTCTGTGAAATATAATTTAGACTGGCAGGAATTCCTGAGATAAGTATTATCATATAAAGGAGATCGCAATGAAAGAACAACCTCGTCAAATTTATCGCACAGCTCGTGGTAAAGAAATAGACATGGGCAGATTGGTGCAACAAAATGAGTTATCAATTGCTGTGGGCAATGCCAAAGTGAACGCTCGTGGGGATAAATTAGGTCCTGGCGGCAAAATCATTCAACCAGCCAAGAAAGAAGGTCAGTAATGAGCAAAGTAACAGGCAAACTTGTACCTATTCGTGATAATGTGTTGATCACTGACATGGATTTTGGTGAGCAAACAACAGCTGGCGGATTGGTGCTGCTCAGTGATGACGGCAAAAGTGAAGGCGTCAAGAGCCGGTGGGGGCGTGTGTGGGCCATTGGTCCAGAACAAAAAGACGTCTCTGTAGGCGAATGGATCTTGCTCGAACATGGTCGTTGGACTCGTGGAGTTACCGTGGTGGAACAAGATGGTACGGAAATTGTGATCCGTCGTGCGGACATCAAGGCAATTTTGATAGTCACAGACGAAAAGCCCAACCAAATCATCTACGGTTCGCACAGTACAGTTACACATGCCACTGTGGACCCCAGCACATTTGCAAGGCCCAGTTTCGAGCATTGATGCAATGCAATCGAGCAACAGGGCTATTGACTAGCCCTGTTTTCACCTGTATACTACACAAAAGGAGAGTCTTATGAGCACACATGAAGAAGCAGTACAAGATATTAAAAAGGCCAAAGCACTATTAGATGCACCAGTGGCAACAAGCAAAAAGTTTTTTACTCACACCAGTGTTAGCATGATCAAAAGCGGAATTAGAATTGCCGCTGGTTTAGCACTGGCTGGTGGCGCTTGGTTGGAAATGAATCCTTATCTACAAGCGGCTGGATGGATGTTAGTAGTGGCAGAAGTATTTGGCATTGCCGAGGAATTGGTATGAAGCAGTTGTGGGTAGAAAAGTATCGTCCCGACACACTGGATGGTTATGTGTTCAAAGATGATAATCAAAAAAATCTTATCGAAAGTTGGATCAAAGAAGGCAGTATACCGCATTTGTTGTTTAGCGGTAATGCCGGAGTCGGTAAAACTACCCTAGCCAAAATCTTGATCAATGCACTGGGTGTGCAAGACACTGATGTGTTGTATGCAAACGGCAGTAAAGAAGCACGTAAGGTGGAATGGGTTGACAAGCTGATTGGATTTTGCCAAACCATGCCGTTTGGTGATTTCAAGATTGTGTTGATTGACGAAGCTGATTTCATGAATCCCAACTCAGTGCAACCTGCATTGCGTAACTTGATGGAAGACTATACCAACAGTGTGAGATTCATACTCACTTGCAACTATCCCAACAAGATCCTGCCTGCTATCCATAGCCGTTGTCAAAAAATGGCCATTGAAAAGACAGACTTAACTGAGTTCACAGCCCGTGTGGCCACAATACTTGTTGAAGAAAATGTGGAGTTTGATTTGGACACACTGGATACCTATGTGAAAGCCACATATCCTGATCTGCGCAAAACTATAAACACTCTAGAAATGAACAGTATCAGCGGCAAACTGATTAGCCCAACAAGCACAGAATCCAGTGCGGACTATCGTTTGGAAATGGTTGAACTGTTTAAACGAGGCAAGATCACAGAAGCACGTAAGCTGGTGTGTAGTCAGGCATTGCCTGAAGAGATGGAAGAAATCTATCGCTGGTTATACGACAATTGCGAATTGTTTGCAGATCCAGACAAGGCCATACTTATTATCAAGCAAGGCCTTGCTGATCATGTTTTGGTAAGCGACGCAGAAATCAATCTGGCCGCTACCCTAATACGTTTGAGTCATTTGTAATACACAGGGCACTATGCCCTTGTATTAATCTCCATACACTGCTAACACCTCCTTCACAGCGTTATGGCGTTCTATGTCTCTGGCATCGAATCTCACGATGTCAATGTGTTCTAAATACTGCTTTTGTTCCAGTAGATTGCAAAAATCAATCAGACCATTATCGCTCAATCGATCTGCTTGTGCTAAGTCACCTGTAACCACCATCTTACTTCCTTCGCCCAAGCGGGTTAGTAGCATTTTCATTTGGTTAACTGTGGCATTTTGCATTTCATCTGCAACTATATATGCATTTTTGAATGTGCGGCCACGCATATAGGCTAAGGGGCTTATTTCAATTACTCCTTCCTCCAGCATGTTTGCTATTTCTTTCTTTTGATAATATTCTCCTAGTACGTCAAAAATAGGACGGGTCCACGGTGCCATCTTTTCATTCAAGTCACCTGGCAAAAATCCCAAATCCTCATCTACACTAACGGCGGGTCTTGTTACCACGATTCTGTCAACTTTACCTTCCTGAAACAATTTAATCCCGTACTGTACAGCCAACATGGTTTTGCCCGTGCCGGCAGGACCAATAGCAAGCACTATGCTAGTGGATTCTGCGTACAATTTTGAGAGATAAAGTTTCTGATTGGCATTACGTGCTTGAATTGAAACACGCTGCTGTTTTGCCGGAAGATACGGCTGGAAATCAATGATATTAACTTCTGATGTAAAACGCTTTTTCACTCGTTGTTTACTCATTAAAGTTGCTCCTACTTTACTGGTTAAGTAGGACTTGTAGCGACCGCCCTGATAACTACAGAGGTCCTACACTATTATTTAACATATACACGGAATTATAAACTGATACGTTATGATTTTGAACCAGCTAAATAAGTATATAAGTTTTCAGGACCCACTATGCATACCGATATTCTAGACGTTATACGCAACATACAAGAACTCTACGAGAACAACAGCAGTCTCGCCGTTTTGAAAGACATGGAACGTGTGTTCGAAGAGCTGGACATGTATGTGTACGAGAACTGGGAAGATGGTGAACTGGCTTACGGTCCCAAAGTGGACCGTCATTGGATCACGGCTGGCTTCATGTGGGAACACAACAAGATGCCCAATCCAGTAGCAGCCAAGCGCCTGACTGAAATGGGGTGCAAAGTCACATATCAAAAAAGTCACTTGCTGGAGCCACGCAAGATTCGTGTGCCAGAAGACATGCGCCCAGGAACAAAGAAAGGACATCTTGATCGCAAGCCCATTTGGATCGTGGAAGTTGTCATGCCAAAGAAAATAGCCTTTGATATTTACAAAGGTTACATGAGCAAGATGAAAAATGAAAACAAACAACAAAACGGTCCTAATCAAGCGGCGGCTGCAGGAGCTCCGGCTGCACCTCCTCCAGCACCGCCAGCACCTGCACCAACAGGCGGGGGCGCACCTCCAGCACCTGGCGCAACAGCAGGAGCACCAGTATGATAAACGAAAACCTACGTGCTGACGATCTTAGAGATCTAGTAAAGAAAGTTTTTGAAATAGACAATTTCAAAAGCAAGATAGGTCGCGACGAAGACATCGTAACGCTGAGTTTCACAGTGGATCAGGATGATGCTGCCAAGGACCTGGAAAATTTCTTTGAGATGGGCTACAGTTTTATTCTAGATGCTGATTGCACACCTGGAGAAACTGACGATGGCACCTACAAAGTGTTTGTTGAATTGGAACGCAATCGACACACAGCTGAATTGATTAATGAACTGGTACAAGGCGTTGAAAAAATCACTGGCATGGATGACATGCGATTCCGTTATTTTAAAAATTTCAAAAGCCATTCAGCCACGTTGGAAAATTTGGAAGCACTGGTTCCCAAAGATAAAAATTCATATAGACTTGCGGCTGAAAGAAATAAACTGGATAATTTCCAAGAATTTTTCAGCAAGAGCTATGCCGACGATATCAAATTGTTAGACGAAGGCATTTCATTCAAACGTCACTACGGTGGCACTGTTGCATTTGATATCATAAATAGTGGTGCAAAACAAGAAATATATGACAGTATTAAAGGCCCTATCGTGTTGGAAAGCAAAGACATGGCGGAAGTCATGTTCTTGACCAAGACCATAGGCAACTACAACATCAATAAGATTGGCAATACATTCGTATTTGAAAACGGCTCATGGGCCGTGGCACTTAAAAGGATAGCATAATGGCAGATTTTACATTTGATTTCACAGTGAGCAAGCTGGCAGCAATGTTGCCCGGTAACCCTTATATCGATCACTGGCACGAAGCGTTGGCCAAGATTTTGCCCGACTATGATATCAACACTCCAGAACGTGTTGGTGCATTTATTGCACAAACAGCACATGAGTCTGGTGGTTACAAAGCTCTCAAAGAAAACTTGAACTATCGTGCAGAAACCTTGTGCAAGGTATGGCCACGCTATTTTACACCAGACGTGGCACAACAGTACGCCCACAATCAAGAAGCCATTGCCAATCGTGCTTATGCCAATCGTATGGGCAACGGCGACGAGGCAAGTGGTGACGGATATCGTTATTGCGGTCGTGGGCTTATTCAGTTGACTGGCAAACAAAACTACACCAAGTTTGCAGAAAGCATTGATACTCCGGTGGAAGAAATTCCAGATTTCCTAGCTACCTTTGAAGGTGCCATACAATCAGCTTGCTGGTTCTGGGAAACCAACAACCTAAATCAGTATGCAGATTCAGGCGACATACTCACCATGACCAAAAAAATTAACGGTGGCACATTGGGTCTAGCTGAGCGTCAACAGCATTACCAACATTTCATGCAAGTATTACAAGGTTAATACCCATGGGTCAGATTCAGTGGGTGTTTAGTTTGATTCCAGATGCTGTTCTCAACTGGATGTATTGGGCCATTATAGCTGTGGGCACCACAGGCATGTTTGCTGGGTGGTTTGCTAAATTTATACCTGTATACGGAAGATATTTACAGTATGTTAAACCAATCGGCATTGTGTTGGTGATTCTGGGAGTATGGTTGCGTGGTGGTTATGACACTGAAATGGCATGGCGAGCCAAAGTGGAAGAAGCACAGGCCAAAGTGGCCAAAGCAGAACAAGCCAGTCAGCAATTGAACACTAAATTGGATCAGGAGCGCAAAAAGAAAGCTGTGGTAAGGAAGGAATACATTACCACTGTGAGAGACCGCATTGTAAAAGAAACACAAATTATCGACGCTGAATGCAAAGTTGCTCCGGCAGCAATAAGCATTTTAAATGATGCAGCCAGAAATTCTGTTAAAAAAGGCACTGTTACTATTGAGGAGGTTACCAAATGAACCGACTTGTACTTCTAACTTTGATATTACTAACAGGCTGTGCTGGAGTACCCGTGGCAATAAAATTTCCAGATGTGCCCAAGGACATGCTGATTGCTTGCCCGGACCTAAAACTCACTCCCGAAACAACCAAACTGAGCGAAGTATTACCAGTGGTTGTGGACAATTATGGGCAATATTACAACTGTAAAGACACTGTGGACAGCTGGATAGACTGGTATACTAGCCAAAAGAAGATATTCGATTCAATCAAATAAATACT
>Ga0136642_1000827_pt1 | contig 14740 bp, 11 predicted proteins | sample LowCatLa1302831Y_FD_115313 | JGI IMG/M metagenome (GOLD analysis project Ga0136642, IMG submission 115313) | Freshwater microbial communities from Lower Cathedral Lake, Yosemite National Park, California, USA - 13028-31Y | ecosystem: Environmental > Aquatic > Freshwater > Lake ... | reverse complement strand
TGGGTTTTATTTTAGCCGCAGTAATCATCATTTATAATGTTCGAATCCTAAAAAACAAATTGTCGGTAACAACAATGGTATGTTTAGCCGTCGTGGTATCGTTTTTGACGAGTTATTTTTATTATATATTGACACCGAAGACTGCATGGATGTTGGAAAGCATCAAATCGCCTGATCAGACCGAGGCTTGGTTGAAAATGTATCGCGGAATGCAGATATATTATCATTCGGGGATTGTCTTAGGAACCGCAGCAGTAGGGTTATTTGCTTTATCGTTTCGATGCTCGTTAAAATAATCCGAAAAACCAACCACTAGATTTTGGTCTAGGTGATTTAACTATTTTCCAAGGCGATTTGCTTCTACTATCGGTTTCTCTGGAACCCTCTTTAATCGGACTTAGTAGAGATTTATGAATTTTATGAGTTTTACGGAACTTTTTACTCTTGAGTTTACGATGACGTATGGAAAGAGAATGCTGAATTTTAGCGCGCGTATTATGGCTACGAATACGATCTTCGTTTTCTTTGCTTTCTTTGGTCAAACTCGTATCTATTTGATTTATCTTTTTGTCTAGTAATTGAAGGGATCTTACTCTTAATGTACCTTCGTGTTTTGACGCACCGACTAAAATAGCTTTTAGCTCGATATTTTGTTTCGGAGTTACTGTCGATTTCAAACGCTCGATATTATTTACATAAGCTGTTAATTCGCCCTTTTTTTTTAGAATCGCATAGTCGGATTTAACTTCGGTTTCGTTCATGCTTATATAATATAAACATGAAATAAAATATCTATCTAAAACCTTCTCTTCTTGGTAGATTTTCGCGTCTTTCCGCCTCGTCTAGTCGCACCTCTAGATCTAGAACCGGTTTCTTTGTGAAATTCGGATAATAGACACTTGGACGCTGATAGGCGACCTTCCTTTATCCATCTCGTCATGTATACACCATTAAGTTCACCCGACTTCAATAATCCATCGATACGACCGACCGCTTCAGATTTTTGTTTTTCAAAAAGGTCAAATGCTCTAAAATAGTTTTGATTTCCTGCTCTCCCGGCAGCGTCCATGTCATAGTCGTAAAGTCCTTTTATTGATCCTTGATAGGAATATCCAGGTAAATATTCAGACATAGGAAGATCTTCAATGTGTTCTATTGCTAATGACGCTAATTTATCTCGGGCGTGGGTTATCATTTTGTCAACTGTCTTTAGATTTCCGTGATTTTTTTTCATGCAGGTAAATATTAAGTCATTGAGATGACTTGGAAAACCTGTGGTGTTTTTATCTAATTCGAACAGTTTCCATACCTTCAGTTTTTTGCTCTGCTTATCTATTTGTTCTTTCCATTGTTTTTCTCTTTCTAGTCTTATTTGTTCAATGCGTTTTCGGTCTGCTTCGATTTCCTCAGCTGTCTTTTCTGGAGGAGAATAATGAGTTCCAGATGATGAATGTCCTTGTCTACAAGCCCTACTTACTGCCGACGATCTTGACGACGACGACGGTCTGCTTATCATACGAACTAAATTTGCAGTATGTGGCATTATATATATATACATCGACATTTTATATTTCTAAATGACTTTAGTAATGATATAAAACACTTGATCAATTATTATCAAAGATATCCAATCCATAAAATGCAAAAAATGAGCGACGAGCAGTTCGCTGTATACGAGGCAATAAAATCCGGTAAAAACGTCGTAGTAGACGCGTGCGCCGGGTCGGGGAAATCAACGACGATTTTATCGATTGCCAAGGAGCTACCGAACCTAAATATCCGGCAATTCACCTATAATTCCATGTTACGACATGAAGTCAAAGAGAAAATCCGCGAACTCCAGCTATCGAATATCCAAGTCCATACGTATCATAGTTTCGCAGTCAAATACTATTCGTCGATTGCGCATACTGATACCGGGATTCGCCAAATTATTCTGAAAGACTTGGTTCCAAGATCACCTATACCTAAAATCGATCTTCTAGTCTTGGACGAAAGCCAGGATATGACGTTTTTATATTTCCAGCTTATAACCAAGATGTCGCGAGATCAAAATAGCGATTTTCAACTCTTGGTTCTTGGAGATTATATGCAAGGTCTTTATGAATTCAAGGGCGCGGATATCCGATTTTTGACCCAGGCAGACCAAATATGGTGCTTGCTACCCTTTTTGAAAACCCCGGATTTCGAAAAACGCACACTACAAATGTCGTATCGAATAACACATCCTATGGCAAAATTTGTGAACCGGGATATGCTTGGAGAAAACCGATTAAAGGCATGCCGCGATGGACCACCGGTAGTCTATATCCGTCGTCCAAGATATCAAATCGAACAAATTGTGGTTTATCAGATCCGACGGCTACTGAATGAGGGGGAAAGTCCGAGTGATTTTTTCGTTTTAGGAGCGTCGGTCAAGGGCACGAATAGTAATATTCGGCATATGGAGAATACTCTGACCGAACACGGCATTCCGTGTCATGTTCCGATGTTCGAAACCGACGCAGTGGACGAACGTGTTATAAATGGTAAGGTGGTGTTTTCCACGTTTCATACGGTGAAAGGTAGACAGCGTAAATATGTGTTTGTGGTGGGATTCGACCAAGGCTATTTTTATAATGCGCGGGATTTGCCCAAAGATAGGTGTCCGAATACGCTTTATGTCGGGACAACACGCGCAACACATGGTCTTTATCTCTTGGAAAATGATAGCTCGAGACCGCTGGAATTCTTGAAACAGACACATCATGCGATGAAACAGTCGGAATATATTGATTTTAAAGGGATGCCACAGACGATCTTTCACACATGGGATTCCCAAGATGATATGCAATCAATAGTAACGATTCCGACATATTATGTTACGCCTACGGATTTGATTAAATTCGTTTCGGAACAAGTCTTGGACGAAATAACGCCCATCTTGGACAAGATTTTTGTCGTAGAACAGGCAACGACCCCTGAATCGGAGATTGATATCCCGAAAATAGTAGAAACGGCAGGTGGTTTATACGAAGACGTGAGTGATCTGAATGGAATTGCCATTCCGAGTATGTATTATGACGCCATTTCCAAGAATTCGAATCAACAAGTAGGCGCGAATGTATTGAAACAAATGATACAATCTTTGATACAAGAAATGAAACCCGCACAGCACCAGTTTTTGAAACGCGCGTTCGCCGAATTACCTGAAGAATGTACTTGCCCATCGGACTATTTATATTTGGCAAATATTTACGTGGCTTTCCAAGAACGGCTGTATTTTAAACTGAAGCAAATTGACCGATCTGAATATGGATGGCTAACCAAAGAAATGATCGAAAAATGCATGGATTGTTTGACTAGGAATCTTGGAATAAGCAACGCGAGAGGCGAAGAAAAACCAGTGGAAATCGAACATTCTATCATACATCATTCCCAAGACTTGGAACACGCGCCCATTGATGAGGCATTATTTCCATATTTCGGAAATGAAACCAAGTTTCGATTTAGTGCGAGATGTGATTTAATTACCGAGGATACACTCTGGGAAATAAAATGTACGAGTCAAATTTCGACGGATCATAAGATGCAGGTAGTGATATATGCATGGTTATGGCGCACGTTATTCGGAGATCAAGAAAAAATTGTCCGAATACTGAATATCCGGACGGGCGAAAAACTAAGGATAGACGCGACGATCGAAGATCTTACCAAAATAATAACGGTTTTATTAAAAGGTAAATACGGTAAGACGAAAACCTTGGAAACATCTGAGTTTATATCGTCCTGTAGGGAATATATTATTGCGGATACCTTGTTTTGTAGCATGGGACCCAGGTTTTAAGAGAAGCTTACACCCGCGACCCCTCCTTGTTAGAAAACTAATTACACATTTGCAAAATTATTATAAAAAATTGAAAGACTTTTTGGATAACTTTTTTTACCAAAAACTCCCCACCAAGAAGAAGAGAAAGATGTCGAATACTTGTGCCAGGAACGTCATGTCGGTTTGGTCCCTCACGTGCTTCATGTTCCTCACGTTCCTCACGCCTGCACAGGCAATTCCGATTGTCATATGTCGGTATGGCGGAAGTTCAAAAGCAAGTCGATACAGGAAGGCACAATACGTCAAGGCAGAAATGCAACATACAAATACTTGCAGTGTCGCACGTATGATTCACCCAGACATACAGATTGGAAAGTGCCCAAACGTCGTCCCACAATACCAAGACATCTACGTCGCAGATTCGACATCCATTTTGAAGGATTATTACAAAAACAAATGTGACAAAGTCAATACCTGGGTAGCACCTTCCCTCGTCGGAGCCTTTTTCGGCATGTTGAGTTTGTCAGCAACTTTTGGTCTCTTCTTCTGTTTTGTCGTTATCGTGATTGACTTATCAATCAAATTCTTGATGGGTGGTGCTAGGTTGATAGGATTATAATTCACTGATATATTGATCATTTCATGATAAAAAATTAGCTTAGTGTATTTTATTTTTCATTACACCAATAAGAGAATGGGGAGTTAAACCTAAGGTTTCCCTTTGTGCATAAAACAATGAATACTATTTTTCTTGGGTTTTCGTTGACACAAATACCCGTTTTCCAAGGCGGCTCCGCATAGATAAACATATTGATGACCTACGCGACGTTTATTCAAATGCCATGCAGCGCTAGCTCCGTCGAAATCAATATCGACTTCATATATGGGTTTAACTGCATCCGGATTGCAACTTTGACTACGTGTTAGCATGGTTTTGATTTATTTCATATCGATCGGATGGTAAAAAATATTTCAATTTTTACATCATATTATGATGTAAAAATTATCGGATATATTATTTTATATAAGTTTATTGACAAAAAAGGGGGACGAAAAAGCTATATTAGCATTGATGAAAGGGGTTAGACGGAAATATTCTTGAGATGAGTTTCCTTTTCGAAACTAACCGTTCCTACAGAAGCAGCCAATGAGGCATTCTTACGGTTACAACCGCGTTTATGGGCAGCCAGTCCCTTCAGAGTGGATACCGTGAAATTCTTACATAGATCACACTTATATCCTTGCTTCTGAACGGAGGCGTATTTAGTAGACAAATACTTATCCAAGGAGACAAATTTGAAATCATCGATTTGACCCAATATTTTACGCGTGGAATCTTTTAGAGTATTGATCACGATTTCCTTTTGGGCGACAAATTGCTGGTATTCGCGGTTGATATCATCGAGTAACTCTTTGGGAATATGATTTTCGGTATCACTAGTATTCAATTCTCCAAGCTTGGCGACCAAGTTATCGATAATATCCACGCCGATCTGAATCTTTTCTTGCGAAAACTCGACATTATGGATATAGACAAGAATATGTCCGTTATGAGTTTCGATATGATAGTTCGGCTTGGAAGTAATACCAGTATGCTGAGATAAAAATACGCCGTTACATCCGTGTTCGTCGACGTTCTGGATGAACTTTTTGACTTCTTCCGGGCTAACGTTACGATCATGTTCCGCGTTCTCAAAGAGAATCTTGGGCTTACTGTCGCGCTTCATGACAAATGCTGTCTTTTGAGAACTGGCGATATCAGCAACGGGGAAAATCTTGGTGAAAACGCTCGAAAGGTGTGTGTTGGTGACTTGATTTTCTCCAGAACGTGGTGCCACATTCTCGCGATTCTTGGATAAGAAGTCGGTGAGCTCAGTCATAATCTTGGACTGGACGGCTTGGTTGGTCGACGAAAACTCCTTCATGGCGTTAATATTGGAATTAATACGGTCCTCGCTCGCAGTAATGAAGGTATATATCGGCTGCTGAACGTTCTGTAGGAGCATCGAGGACTTCATTTCGAAGTTATTGACGAATTCTTTCATGGAATTACCGTCGACAAACTTGGACAAAGCCACGGTATCCTCACGAATCGACTTATGGAACGTCTTCATCGTATCGTGGATTTGTTTATGAAGGCTATCTTGGTTTTTCGGAACAATATCGTTCATCATAAGAGTGGTCTTATCGATGAGCTGACTATTGCTTTTTTCCAAGAGAGTGGCAATCTTATCCGCTGTATTGTTTTGCACAATGGATTTGACGTCTTCAATATAGTCGCGCTTCAAATCGATGAATTTGAGGAACATCGAATTCGTGATATCGGAATTCATATTGGTAACTGTATCTTTCAACGAATTCATTGAGGATTTGATTTCGCCGAGTTGGAGCGCCTGATCACCGATGGTCGCCAAGATCTGAGCATGGATGGTATGGTCGATTGTATTACTCATATCAAATAGGAGTTTTTCGAACAGGTCGACGAATAGGACGTTTACTGCTTCGAAATTGATGGAGGGGTTATCCTGGTAGAATTTGCAAATACGCTTGTTTGAAGTAGAAAGCGGGGGCATACTGATAGTATATATTAGAAGTAGACAATTGTTTAAGTATATTAACGAATTGTTTTTCGGCGATCTATCCGCTGACGTACGCGTTTTAAGCCGATTGTATTTTATCGGCGACGGGCGACATTTTGAGCCGATTGTATTTTATCGGCGACTAATCCGATGGCGACTAGGCGATAGCCGCCAATAAAATCGCGACAAATTCGGCATTTGTTTGGACGGTTTCTGCGCCAGACCCCGCATTTCCATCCAACTGTACCCCAAGCGTAGGGAAAGAAGTATGATTTCTTATTTGAAACAAGGCGGCGAATCCGGTGGGCGATAGATCCGTAGGAGAAATCAAATCCGATGGACCAATTTGAACAATAGCAGTATTATAGTTTTGTGTTGAACCCGTAGGACTTCCAGTAGTAGAACCAGCAACTAATACATTATTCAAATACATGGAAAACTGACAAGGTTCAACATGAGATAAGTTGGAAATAATATGGTAGTATCCGGGTTGCCAGAAAAAGATGTCACTTGTTCCAATAACATGTCCACAAGATCCAAAGATAGATTTATTATTATCGAAAATTACATTTCCTTCTTGAGGAACCGTTTGAGGGGTCAAATTATAGAGACTAATGAATGTATTTGGAAGAGAAGCACCGGTGGGTCCCACTTCTCCTGTAGGACCGGGTTCTCCTGTATCACCTTTTTCGCCAGTTGGTCCCACTTCTCCTGTAGGTCCTACGTCGCCAGTATCGCCCTTTTCTCCCGTAGGTCCGACCTCACCAGTAGGACCAACCTCGCCAGTAGGTCCTTGCTCTCCGGTAGATCCGACTTCGCCAGTATCTCCACGAGGTCCTTGGCGTCCGGTAGGTCCTTGCTCGCCGGTATCACCTTTGTCTCCTTTATCGCCCTTATCGCCGGTAGGACCTTGTTCACCAGTATCTCCACGGGGACCAGTATCGCCTCTTTCTCCACGATCACCTTGATCTCCACGATCGCCTTTGGGACCGGTAGGACCGGTATCACCTTTATCGCCGTCATCACCTTGGTCGCCTTTCTCGCCCTTATCGCCCGTAGGTCCTTGAGCACCAGTATCGCCGCGAGGTCCAGTAGGACCCGAAGGTCCAACAGGTCCAGGGCATCCACGAGGACCACGGGGTCCATCTACGCCATCGCGACCGTCTCTACCATCGCGCCCGTCCTTTCCGTCTTTTCCGTCGGTGCAATCGCAATTATTTCCGGAGCAATCGCATCCGGAGATATCATTTCCGGACATGTCGTTTCCAGATACGTCGTTTCCGGAGTTATCGATCTCAGGGTCTTCGATCTCAAAGTCGTCGCTTCTTGGGGAATTATCGGAATTCTCCATACAAACCTTCGACAAAATCTGAAATACCGACAAAATAGCTAAACAAAATGTCTCGAAAATCGAGTAGTTAAATTTCTGATTACATTGTAAATTTGTGACCACAAAATCCTATATTCTATTACAAGAATCCGATTCCGAATTACAAAATTACAATATCAGAATTGTGATTTTGTGAATTACAGATTTGAGATTTGTGAATTATGGAATGAAAAAGAAGGGGGTTAGGGTTTCAAATCCAATAAATATTTATACTTACGACGAATCAATTGTTCCAAGACGTCGACGCGAACTATATTATCGCGTTTCAATAACTCGACGGCTTCCAAGATAAACGCCTTGGAATTCTCGATAATAAACCTGGATCTATCATACGCACTATGAATCAATTCGGAGACTTCAATATCAATAAGCTCCTTATATTTCTCGCTCCCGCTGGGATAAATCAATTGTTTTCCCATACCGTAATACACGACCATCTTTTCGGCGAGTTTCAGCGCTTCTTCGAAATCGTTAATGGCGCCGGTAGTAACCGAGACGTTATAAAACACTTCTTCTGCAATACGCCCGCCGAGTAAGATCATCAAATGTTCGGATAATGACTCTCGGGTATAGAGGGGCGTTGTAGTGGGTTCAAAAACAGTATAAGCGGGGCTTTTGGGGGCGGATAAATTAATGACAATCTTGGTCATACGCTCATGGTGTTGTGATAAAAGCCCGACGATGGCATGTCCGAGTTCGTGGATGGCGATATGATCGATCATATCACTCGTAAATTGGTGTTCAATTGGCTGCCAACCGACCATCATCTTATTCATGATAAGGTCGATATCATCCGAAGATACAATTTCACGTTCGCAACGAAGGGCGTTGATCATGGCTTCGTTCATCAAGTTCTCGATTTGAGCACCGGAAAGCCCGGCGGTCATATCGACCAGGTCCGAAATCGAAATTTTTGCGCAATAAGGCTTACCTCGGGTATGGATACGAAGGATCGCCTCGCGGGTCTTGGCGTCCGGGTTACCAATATATATGCGTTTATCAATACGCCCGGGTCTCAGAAGAGCCGGGTCCAATAAGTCCGCGCGATTGGTGGCGCCGATAACAAAAATCCCGGAATTATTCTTGAATCCGTCCATGGCGACCAAGAGTTCGTTCAGTGTATTATCGCGTTCAGCCCCGGAAGACTCACCAGTGCCAGATCGTGTACGTCCGACTGCATCAATTTCGTCGATGAATATAATAACCGGTGCGTTTTTCTTGGCTAATTCAAACAACTCGCGAATGCGCGACGATCCCACGCCGACATACATCTCTTGAAATTGGGAACCAGAAACGGGAATAAACGGAATACCGGCTTCTCCAGCCAAAGCTTTCGCCATCATTGTCTTACCATTACCTGGGGGACCCTCAAAAATAATACCTCTAGGAATTCGCACGTTGAATCGCGTATATTTTGTATGATTTGATAATATGTCGACACATTGGGAGAGCTCGGCTTTCACGTTTTCGTAACCGCCTACATCAGAGAATCGATAAGGGAATTTAGTGATAACCTCAAAATTGTCGGATTTCTTGGATCCTCTGCCCCCTCGTCGACCTTTAGAGAAGTTTTCGAATGTATCTTCGTCTTCTTTTTCTGGATTGAATAAATTATTGAACGCTTCATTGAAGTCGCCACTTAGCGGTATTAGCCTTATTCCATTCCTTCCAATAATAATGCGCTTCCCACCTTGACTACCTGTAGAATTGAATGTTTCATTCGGTGCGTTCAAAAAATCATGGGAATTTTCATTGGTTCCTAGAATTTCCGCATGCTGTGTTGATAAATTTTGAGAATTTAGACGTTTTACATAATTTTCATAATATACGGGGGAATGTGGGTATTTTTTAATATCATTTAAGCGAGTTAGGAATGAAGGAGTGAATATTGTAAACTTTAGAGATACAACTGTTGACAATAACGTTAAAAAATGAACGATTATCATGTTATGGTATATTTAAGCGAAATGGTTTTATGTATATTTAATGATTCATATTTATTTTTGAAGTGCGTTTATTTAGGACAGTTGCATTTGTATTAAAATTAAAAGATTTGCGGGATTTATTTTACATTTGTATTGTATAAATGTCAAAGTTGACGAAACTGACAAACGCGACAAAATCGGTCCCTGCTAAGAAATCGGTCCCTGTTAATAAAGCGGTCCCTGTTAATAAAGCGGTCCCTGTTAAGAAATCGGTCCCTGTTAAGAAATCGGTCCCTGCTAAGGGCACTAACAGTCGTTATTTCGAAACAGCTAATCATATATGGAACAGTGATATTGACGAACTCCTCGCCGAGTTTTACATTCAAAGTAGAGACTTGTCTGGAGGGGTGGGAAATGTTGACCCGATAAATATTACAAAACTTATTGATATGGTAGGATTAACTGCCGTTGCCGTTAGCGGTATAAACTCTTATGACTACTTAGTGCGTCAAACCTTTACTGGAGGCAACGCCACCGGAGAATATATAGTTAACGCGTTGTCAAAGAAGACTATCGAGCGAACAAAAGACAGCATAATCAATGATCTTTTAAATATTAGACTTGTATACACTGATAATACAGAGGACTCAACACAATCTATCAGCAATTTATTCCAGTCCGTAAAAGAAATTTCCGATTTTAATGCGCCAACGCTTGGTGACATAACGACATGGTACGAAAGTAAGCATATAACCATCGATGTATCAAAGTTTACCCAAATCGAACAAAGAAAAATGTTGGAGTATATGATAATGAAATACGGTGACAATAAATCCGACGCTTTGAAAAATTACAGATTGTTGACAAACGATGGTCCAATTGCTCCGGACTTGTTCGGAGCAATAGATCAAATATTAGGAGGAGTTCCTCTTGATAAAGTTACCGGATTAGAATCCGGATCGCATTGCAATAGTTCCGGTTTAACAATAGCCCAATTAATGGCGTCCAATGAGAATTTCAGCGAGGTTTTTCCGGCAAATGAAATTCCCGCCGTACTTTCCACATATTATTTAAGAACAAGAATAGCACTTGCGGTATTTAAAGACAGAGAAGCTGAAATTTTACAATGGCTTATAGAAAATGTCGCCGATGATACTCAGCTTCAAATCGAACTTGATGTGTTTGATGAGTTATCTCGCGGATATTTTTACGCCCTTGGTTTAGAAGATCGCTTTTTAACAGTCAGAGACAGAAGCCACACGATATATGCTTATATATTGAACAAAAATGAAACTATCCAAAACTTGATAGAATTAATTTATACGTATGTGATTACTGAGCTATTAGTTCCTGTAGATAACAACACCGATCTTACTGTATTTGAACTCGAGACATTCTCGATAATGGCTATTTTGGCTGGCGAATACACGCATGACGGAGTTGAGTTATCTTACCAAATGCTGGGGTCTCATTATTACCTGTTATTCTATGTGTTAAGGGATAATGGTACAGTGAGAGTGTTGTCGAAGGTTAAAGATTCCATTTACACTCCTGAAAATTTCGCATTACCTGGCGCCAATGATTATTTGAATGATGGCACCATCGATGAAATATTAACATTATTGGGTGTAACTTCCGATGAAAGGGTAATATTATCCTCAAATGGATTATCGGCTGTAGACGAAGCTGAGGCTATGAAGAATTTTTTGTATCTAGTAAGAAGATACGGAATTGTAAAAACATTAACTTTGTCAGCCGGAAACTGGAGCTTTAACGTGTACCCTGAAATTTTATATATATACATGGTCGGATCCGTCAATACAAGCGCCGCCGATAGATTGATGAAATATTCAAAGACGTTTGTATCTGAATTGACTGCATCACCAATATTGTTGGCTAAGGTACATGAAGAGACGGATACCTTCACTGAAGTCGTCACTGAATATAATGAATATTTAATTTATGGATTTTTGAGATTGTTAGATCACGGCGCGAGCTCGGATCTAATTTTTCAATGCTTGGGAAGTACACTAGCGAGAAGAAAAGAAAATGTTAAATTGTTAGCTTCATTCGTCTACACAGACCCTGACTGTCTCGGAGAGCCTAATGGCAAGTATCAAATGGTAGACTACAAAAATGTAAACGGATTAATAGTCGCGGCGGGAGTTTCAACTTTCATTGAATCTTCCAATGGGATAATGAGAACTGGTTGTGATGCGACAATGGCGGACAACTGGGTTCTTGCTTTTGCTGATTCGGGCGTAGATGAGTACGTAAAATTGACGGACTGCTTCACCGTCGGAGAATTGCTTACGTATACTAAAACAACTGAATCTTACTTAGTAAAAGATGGACGTGCTGTAAGGGGATTAAAGGAGACGGTATTGGCTTTCAACATCGACAAGTTATTGGCAGCTTACGGTATAACGTTCGCGGAATTGCAAACTGCAGCCGGCTTCGCCGATGTATCATTAGAACAATAAATACATAATACAATTACACTCATACAAAAATATAGTAAATATGATAAATTTGAAAAATAAAATATTCATAAATAATATACTTTCATGACAATTGCAGTTCATTACGGAGATTTAGACAATAAAGTAGATGTAACAGAAAAGGTATTTTTTGATTTAGATTATGTAGTTCATATTCCTAGCGATGATATATCCAGATGTTTATTATTTTGCTGTGACCCGTTATACGGAGCGTTGAAATCGGTATATGTCACAATAAACTCAACAACGACTGTATTTGATTCTACAGAGGACGTATATATTGATACAAAACATGAGAAAATATACACAAATTTAGGCATTCCGCGGGAATTATTGAAGAAAGCGATGAAAATAACAAGAAATTTAAACGTAAAATATGGACATGTTGAAGATGAAATAACAACGAAAATAGTTTCGAATAAATTTTCGGAAGAAAACGGAAGTGTTATAATATCATACTGTTTGAAAAACAACGAACCTTTATCTGATGTTTCCACGGATGAATTTAATTACCCACTTCAATCTCATAAAAGCGAATTTATTCCTGCAGAGATATTTCAAGGCTACAAAGAAATTGACGTTGAATCTTGGAAAGGTTTGAATGACAAAACTTCATGTCCATATATTTTAGTTAATACATTCAGCGTCCCTGCGAAAGAAGGAACTTGCATAATTGCTGAAATATCCAAGAACGCAAAAATATTGCTTTCGGAAACCAATTTGACACCAGAAAATCTACAAGTTTGGATCAAAATGAAGGAAATATTGAACGTAAAGGTAAATTCACCTGAGAATAAACTGCGAAAGAGATATGTTCTAATCGGTAATAACTACATATTGAAAAAATACTAGTAAAAATTCTATAAAAAACTATTTTTTTATAGAAATAAGTTATTTGTTCGATTTCTTACAACCTCGCTTGTGTGCAGATAGACTTTGCTTACTGGGAGCAGTATAAACGTTACAAAGGTCGCATGTAAAACATCTTGCTTTGACGTAAGCATACTTTGGTTCAAGATATTTATCCAGGGTTGGAAGCTGTAGATCCTCTATTTGGGCGGTCATTCTTTTCTGGAAATCCTTAAGAGACGTAATCATACCTTCTTTTTGTGTAATAAAACGTTGATATTCTTCGTTAATTCCGTCCAAGATATCCTTGGAAATAGTATTCTCATCTTCATCCATGTTCAAACCTTGGATCTTGGCGTATAAATTATCGATAATATCAACCGCGATCCTAATTTTGTCTTGGTTATATTCGCAGCCTTGGATATATACCAAAACATTACCCTTGTTGATATCGATTTGGAAGTTTTGCTTGAATGCAATTCCCGAATATTGAGAAATAAAGACGCCACTCATATTTTGGGTGTCAATGTCGCGAATGAACTTCGCAATCTCGTCTTTTGGTATATTATAATCGTATTCCTTGTTCTCAAATAGAACACTAGGCTTGTCTATGCGCTTCAGAATGAAATCTCCGGACGCCTTGGTTCCTGTAGTGTTGGTTATCTCGGCAGTTGGGTAAAGAGAGTTAAGAATCGACCCAAGTTGTTGTTCTCCATACTTTCCTTTATTAGAGGAACCCTTATATTTTCCAAGAAATTCACCAAGTTCTTCGAAAACCTTGTTTTGATGAGATAAAGATTGTGTAGATGTGTCTTTTAGAGCATCAATATTCTTGGAAATACGGTCTTCACTTGCTGATAAAAAAGAGTAGAGCGGCTGTTGAATGTTCTGCATCATGGATTGATATTTGGCATCAAAAGTCTTGATAAAATCAAGAAGCGAGCTCTCTCTATTCATGGATTTTGCTAGGTTCTTTGTATCCTCCGAAATAAGAGAATGCAATTCCTTGAATTGGTCTTGGAAAACCTTGGTATTTTTGTCTTGTGATCTTGGAATAATATCATTCAGAAGAAGAGACGTCTTATCGATCAGATGGGAACTGTTCTTATCAATAATAGAAGAAAGCTTTTCACTCGATGTGAGATTATTATTATAAAGTATTTGCTTGACGTCTTCGATATAGTCCTTTTTAATTGTCATGAGCTGAAGAGATATATTATCAGTTAGACCGGATAAGCTACTCTTGAGTGAATCGATCGTGGACTTATTATCTTTCATATACGTGAGTAGCTGTGAATTTATATTACCATTAGGATCGCTAGTCATGTTATTAAAAATTGTCTGCATAAATCGTATGAGCAATAGGTTTGCTTTCTCGATATTGATATTCGGATTCTCGTTATAGAAAGACCATATGTCTTTGTTGTTGATAACAATTTCATATTCATCTTCCGAGTCAGACATTTATGTATGTCTTTATATCGAATTCTTTATATACTTTATTTCGATTTAAATTTTTGTTAGATTTATTCACTTTTTAAATAAAGTGAATAAAAACTTACTCACTTCTTGTTAAGTTTGATTAAAAAGTGAATAAGTTTACTGCGAATTTGAAAAAGTGAATAGAGAAAAATTACTAAAGTATTTCTATTTAGAAATAACTAGTTGAATTAGTTATTTCTTGATTT
>Ga0136642_1000826_pt1 | contig 14765 bp, 8 predicted proteins | sample LowCatLa1302831Y_FD_115313 | JGI IMG/M metagenome (GOLD analysis project Ga0136642, IMG submission 115313) | Freshwater microbial communities from Lower Cathedral Lake, Yosemite National Park, California, USA - 13028-31Y | ecosystem: Environmental > Aquatic > Freshwater > Lake ... | reverse complement strand
GAGCGAGATACCGGCGGCGCGGAGGAAAAAGCGGCGGTTAACCATTTGGGGTGATGTTTTCATTTTTCGGACATAGTGCTGATTCTCGACGCAATAGGGACAAAGACGCCGATTTGGGTGCGGGGTTGCGTGATGATTTCAGGGGGATTTGGACTGCGTCGTGGTCATCCGTGGTCGGCAAGGTGCGTCAGTCTATCCGGTTCTCGCCGCGATTCTCAGCCTGCTGAATCGTCACCGGCCAACCGGGAAATTGGTTGGACGCCTTCCCATCGGCCGGATCGATGAGGAAGCGGAAAGAGTCGATGGCATAAATTTTCTTCACAGGATCAAAGGTGATCAAGCCGAAGCCGCTGCCCTTTTCGTGAGCCTTGTCGTAACGGTTCGAGGCTTTCCCGACCATAGGATTGCCGACGGCATAGACATAGACCTTGTTGCCAAAGGCATCCAAGAACTCGCCCGTATTGGCTAAGCCATGCCTCGGGCGTTTCGCATGCGGCATGCCCAGTTCGTCGGGGCGCCACCACCTCGGGTAACCGGCAGCGATGGCCGGAGTGCAGAAGGACCACATGCTGTCGCGCTGTTGACCTACGCCATACTGGGCCAGAGTGGTGATGTGCTGGTCGCCATTTATGTGAAGGGCCATCGCAGGGCGCAGAATGTCGATCGCGCGGTTGCGCGGCGTTTGCGGCCACGCGCCCGAGTCCAAATCGCCCTTAAGGTAGCCGTCATAGCTGCCGTGGTGCGTCGCAACGGCGGCGAACACGGTCTGGCTCAGGACCGCCTTGAGCGAATGTCCGCGCCAATCCTGAGCCCACTTTGTAAGAAATGTTTCCTGCCGCTCGCCGAGCAGATTCAGGCCCGGGAGGTCAAGGGTGTGACAATCAAAATTTGGACTGACCACGTGATCGGCCCGGGGACCATCGGTCTTCACGTGCTCCGGGCCGCTTTTCCACTGGCGGTCGCCGATGATCGCAAAGCCGACGCCACCATACACCATATCGCCGAAATATACGCTGATGCCCTGCTTGCTTGGCGTTGGATCATACGGATCGGGATGATGCGATACATTGGTCCGATGCACTGCATTGACCATCCGGGCAGGCTCGACGTATCCGCCGCTCGAGGCCGCTGTGGGGTCAGCCTCGGGGTTGATCATTTTTGTGCCGCCTTCGCCCCAGATGTTGCCCTGAAAAACGTTGTGATCATCCGGTAGGCAGAGGGTGGGACTATGGCGCATTACTTCGCGGAACGCCCAGCCGAACTGGTAGAATTTCCGCAGGTAGTTGAGGATCGCCGGCCCCGCCGGCTCGCGAATGATGCCGAAGCCGCCGTGACTTTCGTAGATTTGGTCGCCGGAGAAATACACAAGATCGGGCTTCAACTTCGCGACGTTGCGTGCCACGGGCTCAAGGGGGAAACCGTAATCGTTCTGACAGGTCATCGCCGCCATCCGCAGCGGCCGGCCCACGGGGTTCGCCAAAATCGTGCCGGTCCACTCGTCGGGTGTCACGGTGCCGTCGCGATGTTTCTCGCGATACACGAGCTTGTAGGGCGTGGCTCTTTGCTCGTCCCACAGCGGTATGCGGAAGGTGGCGACCCAAGCGTCGGGATCGAGTTTGGCTTCTCCCAGGGATAGCCACTCACCGCCGCGCTGCACTTGCAGTTCCACGACTTGGCTGTCGTCGCGGCCCATGGGACCGGTCAGCGCGCTAATTTTCATCACGAAGCCGTCGGGCGTGCGGGAGTCACTCAGCGAATACATGGACCATAGCAGCGGACCGAATCGCTGGGCGGGATTGGTCGTGAAGGCGTCGCCCTTCATTTTCCAGTGGGTAAAGCGGTAGCGCGCACCGCCTGCACTCGCGGCTTTGGAGGCCTTCTTGGCCGCATTTTGAGCTCCCTCTGGTCCGTAGTTGCTAACGAGGGCAACATTGCCGAGGAGGCTGTCGGCCGGGACGGTATGGAAGAGTTTTCCCAGACTCGCGCCCGAACCTGCCGCGCGGGCTTCAAGCGTGAGCGTTACTTCGGCTCCGTTGGCGATACCGGTCAGCAGCAGGTCGATTCTCTTAGCGTTGGCGACGGCCAAAGGACCGGTCTTCGGTCCCAGCAGCAACTGCCCATCAGCCACGCCGGCGTTGATACCCCTAGCGACGAAACAATTGCTGCGGTATTCGTTGAGCTCGCTCCGCACACCGACGCGAAAGCCGGCGCCGTTATCTTTGCCCCGGACTTCGATTTGAGAAACCTGCACCGACAGAGCGAAGCCCTTCTCTGGGTTCGTGATTTGGTGGGTGAGCGAGTGGATGCTCCGATTCCCGCCCAGACTTCGGCATTCCGCGCCGCCGTCAGAGATCTGCCAGTCCTCCATCGGGTTCGCCCAATATTCGCCACCGAGCCAGACACGGTCATGGGTCCGGCTCCAAGCGTCGGTTGGTTCGGCGTTGGGAGCGCGGGTCGGCGCGATCTCAGCCGCGCTCGTTTTGATTCCGGTGGCGGCGCCCACGACCGTGGCGGTGGCGATCAGTTTGAGGGCTGCGCGGCGGGAGATGGGCTCATGCATGGGGGAGGGTTTATTAAGTGCATCCGCAGGGATTTTGGCGGCGCCAAGCCCAGGCGATTTCGATGGGGGAGTGGGGTGGGCAGAGCACCCATTCATCCGTCAACGGATTGCGTGGTCGATGGGGCAGGAGAGGGGGCGCGTTCACGATCTGTCCTCCCGAGCAAAGGGCCAAGCGATTGCTCCAGCTGCCGGTCGCGTGACAAAAATTCCGGGTGGGCGACCGTAGCGTGCGGTAAAGTCGGTTGTGATCGTTCGACTGGCGGCTTTGACTACGGCGGAGTGAACCAAGGCAACGGCCGATCCGCCGAAACCGCCGCCGGTCATACGACAACCGGCCACACCCTCAATCCGTTGAGTGGTCGCGGCGATGAAATCCAATTCGGCGCAGCTCACTCGGTAGTCATCGCGTAGGGAAGCGTGGCTGGCGTTGAGCAGTCGGCCAACTTCCGGCAGGTCGTCCCGGCCAAAGGCGGCGACGGCTTCAAGGGTGCGTTCGTTTTCTGTCAGGACGTGGCGGACGCATCGGTGCATTTCTTCATTCAAGATCCGGCCGACCCGGGGTAGGCAGGATGAGTCCAACTCGCGGAGCGATTTCACTCCCAGTGCACTCGCGGCCTGGTGACAGGCGGCCCGTCGCTTGGCATATTCCCCATCGGACAACTCATGAGCGACGCCGGAGTTGATGATGAGAATCTGCCAGTCGGGGTTGGAAAATGGCACGAATGAAATCGCCTCGGTTGCACAGTCCAACAGTAGCAAATGCGCTTCGCGACCCATCAACACAGCCGCCTGATCCATCAAGCCGCACGGCACCCCGGCATAGTCGTGCTCGGCTTTCTGGCAGAGCTTGGCGAGTTGCAACGGGGCGGCTTCCCAACCGAAGAGCTTACACAAGACCCGGGCGACAACGGCCTCCAGCGCGGCGCTGCTACTGAGGCCGCCGCCGAGCGGAATGGTGGACGAGATAGTCAGCGAGAATCCCGGTGCCTGCAGGCCCAATGCATTGAAGCCGGCGAGCACTCCTCGGACGTAATTTGACCAAGATCGCTGCGGCGTGCGGCCCAACTCCGTCACGGAAAAGCTGGCGGTTTGGCCCGTGCGGTCATCATGAAGGGCGACGATTCCGTCGTTCCGCGTTGCTGCTGCTCCCACGATCCAACGTTCGATGGCGGCAGGGAGCACCCATCCACCATTGTAGTCTACGTGCTCACCGATGATGTTGACGCGACCTGGCGCTGCGGCGACGACTGTCGCCGGCGTTTGGAAGTGTTTTCTGAATGCGTCTGCAGTTCGCGCCGCAAACCAGTTCAACGGAGGAGAGAGCGGATCTTGGGTCGAAATCATGTTCACCGATGGTGTCCTGTCGCTCGGAGATTCCGGCGCAGAACAGTTCATCGCAATTGGGTGACCGATTATGCCCGAGATTCCGTCGCCGGGGCATGGACTTATCCAATGGGTGGCAGGATTATTTTAAGCGTCAGGCCCTCTTGGTGTCATTACGCGTGCATAGCAATCGGTCGCACGCTGATTGCATAGACCGCGATGGCGATGCGCCGCAGATTGAGACCAGCCACAATGGAAAAATCTTCAAACCAGTGGGTGGGCATCCGCGCCGGCCTGCAGTCTCTGAAGTCGACTCGCTACGATCGGACCGAATTATCGGGATTTCGGCATAGGGAGAAACACCGGGTTGCTGGTGGGACGCCAGGTTTGCGTGGCTCCGCCGGGCTCGGTCGTGAGCTTAGTGAACAAGGGCTTCGGCGGATAGGCTCTGGGTCGTGAATCCCGGGCCGCTCCACTTTATGGAAAGCGATGGTGGTGTAAGCCGACCGTGGCGGTAGTTGAGTGCGATGGGATGCAGGCCGGCTTGGAGGCGCACCGTCGCGGTCTTGACCGCCCCGGCCTGGTAGCCGAAATCGGCATCGATGATGGTGGCCTTGTGCAATCGCAGAACGGCGCCAGTATCTGTGCTCAACTCGATGGTATATTCCCCATCGGAGGGAACTCGTAGGAAACCGGTTAAGAGGAGCCCGGAATCGGGGGCCAAAGATGTGACTTTTTCATCGATCGTCGCCGCCACGCCGCTGCTAAGGCTCTTTTGCGCGGCGAAGGCAGGCACCCACGGATAACTGCCCTCGAAATAGTTCCATTTGATGCCGGGCTTGGCGGGGATAGCGGCTGAGGCGGGCATCAATTCCCGGTCGTAGGGCCGCGGGGCGTCCGGATCGGAACGGCGCGCTTGGAGAGCCAGTTGTTTGAACCGGGTTTGGGCCGCGGCGTAGTTTGGATCTCCAGCGAGATTATGCACTTCCTTCGGATCGTCGGCGATCTGGTAGATATCAAAATTGTCCTTAGCCGATTTGATATCGTAGCGCACCGCCATGAGGTCGCCTTGGCGGATCGCCTGCATCTGGCCCCGCAAGCGGTTGCGATGGTTGGGCTCGAAAACTGGAAAGTCCGGGGTGCGGCCGGTCACATTGTATTCCCAATAAAGGTAGTCACGCGGCGTTGGTTTCCCAGAGCCGGTCAGCGCAGGGAGCAGGGAAATGCCATCGGCCCGGGCAGGAGCGGGCAGGCCCGCAACCTGGGCAAAGGTCGGCAGCCAATCCCACATCGCGGACGGTGTTTCAATCACTCGCCCTGCGGGGATGTGTCGGGGCCACCGGGCGATGGCCGGGGTGCGCAGGCCGCCCTCCCACAGGTCACGCTTGATGCCGTCGAAAGGACCGAAGCTCGCGAAGAACTCCGGCGTGATGGCCTGAGGTAGGTAGGACTCGATGGAAGGACCATTATCGGACGCGAAGATGACGAGGGTGTTATCATCAAGCTTAAGGTCCTGCAGTAGCTTGATCAGATCGCCGACGCTGTCGTCGAGGCGCCGGACGGATGTCGCGTAACGTTTATATACATCGGGCCAGGGCTTTTCCGGTGTGGCGGGATTGCGATCATCGTCGTAGGTAGCTCCCGCGTAGTCAGGATGGATCCAACTGTCCGGAGTGCCGTAGGCGGTGCTGATCATGTGGCCCGGAGTGCCGATCCATTGCATGCCACCCTTCAGACCGCCGCCGGGGGGGTAGGCTTGGGTTGGCAACTCCAGCACCGCGTGCGGTGTATCATGAGCGAGATAAAGGAAGAACGGTTTTTTCACCGCCGCCTCGGCCTGCTCAGTAATCCATTTTTTGGCCCGGGCGGTGAACAGATCGGTGGTATAGCTCTTGTCGAGGGACGCGGTGCTATCCTGATAATTTTCCCAGACTTTTATCGGACCGCGTTGCGCCGCTTTCTCGGAGAAATAGAGCATCTCCTTTGGGTAGTGCTCGTGGCCATCCACATGGCGGAGGTAGCCGTAGTAGTAGTCGAAGCCACGCTTCAACGGATGGGCCGGAGCGTTTGGTTCAAGATTGAGACCGTGCACGCCCCATTTGCCAATCGCCCCGGTCGTATAACCCGCCTTTCGGAGGACCGTGGCCAGGGTGTGGTTTTCATCGATGGCCTTGTCGAACTGGTTGTCGCGCACGTTGGCGTGCCCCTGCGTGACGCCTTGCAGCAGCGAGGACCTGGAGGAAACGCAGACCGGCGCGGCGACATAGTGATTGGTAAACCGGGCTCCCTCGGCGGCGAGGCGGTCGAGATTTGGCGTGAACTGGACGGGGAGGGCGCGGTCACTGGACGCTTTACGGCCATTCTGGTGGAACACGCCAACATCACCCCAGCCCAGGTCATCGACCAAAATGAAGATGATGTTCGGCCTGGCTGAAGACGCGGTGGCTGAAGCAGGCTCGGCCCGTATCGATTGCGGCAGGGGGGGCCATCCAGCGAGCAAGCCGACAGCCAGGCGGAGTGATAATTTTAGTTTCATGGATGAGGTGAATGAGAAGGGTTTTCTGTTTGGCGGAAATCAGGGGCGCGGTTTTGTGACTGCTTCGTTTTTAGCGGGGTGCAGTTTGTCCAATGCCGCTTGCAGGCGGTTGCGCGCGGCTTTTGATTCGGTGGTGTCATCTGCTGACATAACCAAAGTTTCGGCGTAAGGCGCCTGGCTCACGTCATAGAGTTCCTCGCTCTCGCGTAACTTCCACTTCGCGTCCCGGACAAAATATTTACTCACTTGGAGCGTATGCACCAACGCACGCTGCGGTCCGGGCTTTCCCACCAGTTGCGCCGAAAAACTGATGCCGTCGATCGTGCCCATCGCGCTGGCGCCTGCCAGTGCGAGGCAGGTAGGCAGGATGTCGGTAAAATCGACCAGAGCGTCGTTGACCGTGCCCGCTTTGATCACACCGGGCCAGGTGGCCAGCAGCGGCACGTGCGAACCGGTATCGAGCAAACTCGCTTTGCCGCCGCGTATCTCGCGCCCGTCACCCATCACCGTGGTTACCGATGGGTGGGTGCCGTTGTCGCCTGAAAACATGACCAGCGTGTTCTCGCGCAGGCCCAGCTCGTCGAGTTTCCGCAGCACCTCTCCAACTTGTTGGTCAAGATACTCGATCAAGTAAGGGAAATTTTTCAGACTGCTGCCGTTTTTGTCGGACTTGCCACCCGGATTCTCCCCACCCGGCTCGTCGGGATTCAACGGAGTGGGCAAGTTGGGGACGTGCGGAATCGGCGAGGGGTAATAGAGGAAGAACGGTTCCGTTGCGCTCTTGCGGCTTTCGAGGAAACGCAGCACCCAGTTTTGCAGCCGCGCGGGCGTATAATCTTCCGGCGTGGGCTTGCCATATAACACCAGATGCTCGCCGCCAAAAATACATTGGCGGTCGAAGCCGCACTCTTGCGGATGTGGATAGTCCGTATCTTTTTCCGCTGTCATGGGGATTTCTTTTGAACTCGTAGGTGGGCCTACGTGCCACTTGCCGGCCACGGCGGTGACGTAGCCAGCGGCTTTCAATTGCGCCGCGACGGTGGGATGCGCCAGTGGGTCGAGGCGCTCCGTCGCGCCGTTGCGCCCGGCTATGTCGGTGAAGCCGGTGCGGAAATTATATTTGCCCGTGAGGATTTCCGACCGGGCTGGTGAGCAAACCGGCGTAGCGAAGCACGAGGTGAACCGCATGCCGCTGGCCGACATCTCGTCGAGGTTTGGTGTGCGCACCCGACCCAGCCCTTTGTAGCTCGCGGCGCCATAGCAACCCAGCGCCTCGAAGCCAAGGTCGTCGGCGAGGATGAGGACGATGTTGGGCCTTTTGGCCGGTGTATCTGCGGCGTATGAAGGCAGTCCCGCAAAGCTAACGATGAAGCTAAGGAAAACGGGGCTCAATTGGGCGACTTTCATGCTAATATTCCACGAAAGCTGCGCTGCCTTAATACGATCCCGGAAGTCGCATCCGTTGTCGGATTCTTTGCTGTGGTATCGACGTGGTGGAGCGGCATCCGGGATTCCCGGAGAATCCTCCGGCTCGAATTGGCCTGAGCCTTTGCCGCGCGACCTTTCGGAGAGATCGTGGAACGAGTGGGTGTGCGTTCGATGCCATTGGTTTGGTGTGACACTTTGGGAGTGGTAGTTTGTTTCAGGTGACGGATCCGAGCGGATGGTGATTTGGCGCGGAATTGACCGCGGGTGAAACCGGCTCAGGGCACGACGTAGAGTTCCACGAGGGCGGTGCCGGAAGTCGCGCCGACTCCGCTGACGACCACGGTGTAAGCTCCGGGTGGCAAGGTCGTGAGAATCGCGGCGTCGCGACTGCCAGTCGGCAGGGCAAATGCGCCGACTACCTGAGCCGTCGAGGCAATTTCCGCCGCGTTGGCCGCAGCCGACCAATTGTCATTGGTGGCGAGCGCGGTTGAGCCGCGATACAGCGTGATGGTCGGGTCAGCGAGCGGCCCCGGAACCTGGAAATTTACCAGCGTCGGACCGATCCCGCGGATGAGAAGTCGCAAGGTGCCGGTTCCGCCGATCACGAAGCCCGGGATGAGCACGCTCTCGCCGGTGCCGACGTAGGCTCGTGTTGAGCCGTTGACCAATACAGCGGTCGCCGTCGACGGAGCTTCGTAAACTTCCAGCAATGCGATGCCGTTGCCACCGTCCGTCGCGGTCACCGGCGCGGTGTAAGAGCCGGCCGAAAGCGAGGTGAGCAAGGCGGCATCTTTGCTGTTAGACCCAAGGGCAAACGCGCCGGTGGCGGCGATCGCAGTGGCATCGGTGCCACGCCAGTTGTCGTTGCCTGAAAGGGAGGTGGTGTCGCGGAAGAGTGTGAAACTGGGATCTGCCAGTGCGCCATTGACGTCCAATGATGCGAGCGTAGGGCCAACCGCTCTAATCAGTATGGCCTTTTCGCCGGAACCGTTGAGGACGAAACCGGGGATCGGTACGCCGGCCACGCCACCGACCGCGACGCGGGCGGAGAAGTTGGAAAGGCGTGCGGTGTTCACCGCAGTTTCCCCGGTCTTCACAAAGGTCGCCGTGAGATTGCTACTGAGTAGCGCCGGGAAAAGAAACGGACGTGTATTGTTTCCCGACAAGTCGCCGCTCCATCCGGCGAATTGCCATCCCGGCGCGGGAGTAACGGCCAACTCCAGTCGCTGACCCTCCATTACAATAGCGGGGAGCGGCGAGTAGATGGCGGCATTGTTGCGGCCCGTTACCGTGCCCTGCCCGACGGTGCTTACGTTTACTGCCGTGAGCTTGATCAATTCTATGCCGTGGAAAATATCGTCTTCCGCATCCACGTTTACCAGCATCAGGTCAGCGGCACTCGGGCCGCGATTCTTGAAGGCCCAGTCCGTCACCACAACCGATTTGGTCACCCAGTCTCCTTGGTTGGTCTTCGTCACCGTGAATGCCGTTTTCTGGCTGTTGCCCACGGCATCGTATTGTAGCGCAAACTGACCGGTGCCGCGGTTGAGATAGGTGACTGACAGCTCCACCGGCTGGCCGGGCGAGGGCAGGAGGGACTCATTGACGTTAAAAAACATCGTATCCTTGCCGGACGCATGGTCGAAGCTGCGCGCGAACCGGTCGTAAGGATGCGACGATTTTGTTAGCGGACCGTTGATCCGCCAGAGGGCTTTGCTGGTGGTGTCGGGGTTAAGCTGCGTGATGAACCGGTCATAGTTTCCGGGATGAATTTGCCAGCCGGCATCGTTAAAGCCGTGCATGCCGTCAGGTGGAGGATTGCGCTGTTTCACCGATCCCCAAGTGGCCGCTTCCAAATGGTCCATCCGCGCCCCTTGACTGGCATACGCTGCACAGATGGCGGTGTAACGGCTGGTATTGCCTTGATTGGCGGGCGCCCCGTAAGTGGCCGTCGGGAATTTGACCGTGTCGGAAGAATCGAGTCCTTCGTGAAAAACACAAAAGCCACCTCCGGCCGTCGCCGGGTCGAGTTCGGCCGCCCACTTGTTAAAAAAAATTGCGGTTGATGCAAAGCCGTTGGCCGACGCGCCCTCCAGGCATGTGCCGCTCCAATCCCAGATGCTCATGCCGACATTCAACTGTTCCAGCGCGCACCAATACATGCTCAGCGGAAGGTTGAGCTGAAAGTAAGAATACCTCCACGTTTGGTCCATTTCGTTTCTGGAGAAAAATTTGAATTTTGAATCCACCGCCAACGGCTTATACACGTCCACATTCGACTGAGATTCCGACAGGTGATATCCCCGTAGCTGTCCGCCGTGCTTTATGCCGAAACCGCCCTTAACGGTAGTGGTCACCCAATCCCATTCAACCTGGGCAGCAGGCGGTTCAACGGCCGAGAACAGAAGCGGAATGACTGGCCCCGGCCCCTCCTGAAACGCCTGCCGGTAGACTTCAAACACCCAGAGCCGATAGTTCCTCCAGTCGTTCGCGGAGATCTGATACTGCGCCGGGACTAAGCTCGCATTTTCATACGGAGATTCGTCCCCCGTGGCGCCGGTATCGACACGAACAAAAGCGATCCGCTTCTGTAGGTTTGGCGTCACCTCCTGGCGCAGATGCTTGGCAAACGCCTGAACCATTTCCCGGAAGTAGGTCTGGAAAGTTGGATTCAGATAATACCCGTAGGTATAGGGTGCCGCGTTGGCTCCCGATTCCTTGAAGAACGGAACCGTGGCGGACATCCAAGCAGGCATACTATCGCCCGGCGCCGATCCGTCTATCGGTGAAATCTTGCAGGTGAACAGTTGGTTCTGACTCTCGGCAAACTGTAGCTGGGCAGTCAGCTCCGACCAATCAAAGCTGGTCCTTCCTTTTTGAACCGCGCCCCACGACATATCCAATTCCTGCCCGCGAGTGTAGGGATAATTTGCGACAGTATGAAAACCTTCCCGGTCCCATACCCCATACGCTTCCCTTGCCAGTCCAAGCGCGGCATGAAGCGGCGCCATCTGCGCCAGCAGCAGAGCGGCGAAGATCAGAGCAGCTCGCGTCATTCCCGGGCCGGTTCCTGTCAGCCCACGAGGAGGGGAAGAGTGGGGGCAGTTGGCGGGAGTCATTTAGCGCTTGGAGTGGCAGATGATTTCTGAAATTCGATCAGCCGAACGGTGTGCGCAGGCATCGAGAGCCGCACATTACCCGCATCGGAAGGAACGCTCGCTCCACTCCAAAGGTCCGTAAGTTGGTAGGTTCCGGCGGGCATTTCCAAATCCGCTAGCGACCACGTGGTTTCGCTGGCGTCATCGATCCAGTTGAAAAATCCGAACACTGTGCGGTCGGTCAATTCGAGCTTCCATATCCGTGGAATATCAGCGCCTGAAAAGAGGTCTAGCGGCACCGCATGCTTGCCGTTGCTCCAGACGTCCAGGATCGGCTTGTGGCGATAGAGGTCGACGCGATCTTTGGGGAGCGATTCGATGCGGTCGCCACCAAAAAGAAATCCGCCCATCAGCGCCTGCAGGGTGATGTGGCAGCGCGCCTCCTCCAGCGAATATTGTGGCGAGGCGAAGAACGCGTCGGGGTCGCAGATGGCGATGTGGTTGTGGATATAGTAGTTTTGTGCGGCCTGCCGGGCAAACCGGATCAGCCCCTTGTAGTCACGCCCTTCCAGCACGTTCTCAATTGTGCCGCTGGTTTTGCCGTAGGTGATGTTGGCGTAAGGCTCCTTCTTACTCTTGATCCCAGGATGGTTGATGTCGTTGCCCATCCGGATGGCGTCGTAACACTCGATCGCGCCATACAGCCAACCCATGCTTCGGGTGACCACCAGGTCCGCCGGTAGTGCCGCGCGGATCATGCGCACCACCTTGTTGTGCGCCTGCAGCCCAGTCATCGTCGGATCGTAGCGTGGCGCCTCCTCAAGGCTGCCGTAATGGTGGTCCCACTTCATGAACGTGGGCCGATAGGCCTCTACCAGTTGCTTGAACTGGCCGGCGAGATAGGGCGCCACCTCGGGGTGGCTGCCATCAAGATACATCATGCCCAGAGTGGTCATCATGTCGTCATCATGCGGATTGATCGGCTTTTTGCCGTACGGCGACAGCACCCAGTCGGCATGATCCTTCCAATAAGGGTCGGTCGGATTGACCCGGAATGGGCTAATGTGGAGGCCGAACTTCAGGCCCATGTCGGTGATCTGGTTGGCTAGATCGCGAATACCGCGGGCAAAGTCTTCGTTAACGTAATACGATCCCGGTTTGATCCACCAGCCGCCGTCCAGCTGGATGTAGCGATAACCCGAGTCGTAGAGCTCGGCCTTCATGAATTTGGCCGCTTTCAGCACTCCCTCGGCAGAGACGTTGCGACTATACGAATGCCACGAACTCCAGCCAGGCTCGAGGCGGTGCATCGGACGACCTTGACGGACACTTTCACCCATGATCCGACCCACCTCGTCGAGCGCTTGGGTCGGACGCCGATCGTCCCACCAGCCAATCAGAACCGGATCAACGTCGACCCGCCGGCCGGGCTTCATGAGAACCTGCTCCTTGCTCTCGGGACTGCCGCTACGCACGGAAACGTGCAGGCCGCTGCCGGATGTGCGCCACTCAAACGAGGTCGGCCAGAGTTCACCCTTAAGCGCGGCGAAGGCCAGGGTCTGATTGCCTGCGTCGTTCTGGACGGTTGTAACCCAGAAAGCATCGCGCGGATCTTCCTTCGCGGCCGGCTTGAGCCGGGCGAGATGCTCAAAAGTATAGATGCGGCCGTAATCCGGAGCCTGCAGCGATTCGAGAAACACGGTCCAGCCCTTGGCGGAGTTACCGACGGAGAGGTTGGGTGCTTCGGCCTTTTTGGTCAGCACCTTCACCCCTCCCAGCTTGAATTCATCGGCTGCCTTGAGCGTGGCTTGCACGACCGCATACGGCCGGTCAGGCGTCGTTTCAATAGTCAGCACAAATTCCTCTAGCGGACGCAGGCCCGAGCAACGCAACGTCGACCGGCCGTTTTCGGACGTCCAGACGCGCTGCGGGAACGCATCGGCATAAACCCACTCACCGTTGACCTTCACTGCAATGGTCGCGTCGGTGATTGCGGCTGTGGCGCCCCAAGCCAGTGAATAGCTCGAACCGGCCGGGGCATGCTGCACCGACGGGGGCGCGGCGTGGACGGCCAAGGTAAAGGCCGCGCAAAACACGGTTGAGATTAAACGATTGAGCAGGGATCGCGGAGTCATGTGGTAAGAGTTCATAAATAGTCAGGGCGTGGGGCAGAGTTATCCGATCACCTGAACAACTGCGGCAGAGTTTCGACGAGATATTGCCGCCAATTGATCCAATCATGGGCGCCGTCACTGGGTTGGAAGGTATGGTGGATCCCGGCCTTCGTCAGATCCTCAGTAAGCTTGAGGACCTCGGCGAATCTTGAGTCGCTACGACCGCAGCCGATCCAAAGTAGCTTGAGTTGTGCGCTGGCTGACGTCGGATCAGCGGTCAGTCTCGCGAGAACGTCGGTGCCGCGGCTGCCACTGGCGCTGAAAATACCCACTTGGCTGAAACGTTCGAGATGGCCGAGTCCGATTCTGAGCGCTTGCCTGCCGCCCATCGACAAGCCCATGACCGCACGGTTGGGTTGGTCGGTCTTTACGCGATACGACCTTTCGACGAGCGGCACAATCGTCTCCAGTAAGTCCTCTTCGAAGACGCTCGTCCGTTGCGCATCGGTTGTAGCGGCTTCGCCCGGCTTATAAGCGTGGCCATTCGGCATCACAATGATCATGGGCTTCATTTGCCCTCCGGCCAGTAGGCTGTCCGCGATTAAATTCGCCCGACCATATTGGACCCAGCTGCTTTCGATTTCACCGACGCCGTGCAACAGATAGAGCACCGGAAGTTTGGTCCCTTGGTCCGGATCGTAACCTGGCGGTGTGTAGATCACGACCCGCCGCTGGTCACCCGCCACTGTTGAGCGGTAGGTGATGGTGGTAATCTGGCCGTGGGCGACGTCGCGCATTTCCCACGGCATCGATGGGGTGCCCGGCACCTCAACGGAGCTGGCGGTGACTACGCGGCCTAACTTGAGCTGCGTATTGGCGGGATCAAGGGTCCTGACTCCATCGACGAGGAACGTATAGGAATAAATTTGTGGGCGTAGCGCAAGTGTGGCCGTCCAATTACCTTTCTCGTCCTTGGACATGGGTGTGCGCTCGCCGCCCCAATCTCCGCTGAGGAAGACTGCCGATGCCTTCGGCGCCGTCAGCGTGAACGTAACCTTGCCGTCGGTTGAAATCGAAGGGGCGTTTTTTAACATGGCCGCGCGATTTCCCGGAGTTTCATCTTCCTGGGCTGGCAGCGATGACGCGAGGCAGGTGGCGAGGGCGAGTGCTATGAGACGCGGCTTCATTACGAGTTGGGTTGGGGTTGGGTTTTGGCTTTCTTTTTTGCTTTTCGATTGGATTGCTCGTCCGTGCCGCCGACACGCGGCGAAAGATATTGGTCGAATGTATCTCCCTGCCCGAGCGCGCGGGGATCTTTCTGGCGTTTTAGTTCAGAAGTGAGCTGTTCGCGTAAGGCTCTCATTTTCTCGGCGAAGGCGGGATTGGCGGCGAGGTTCACCACGCAGTCGGGATCGCTCTGAAGGTCGAACAACTGCTCGGCGGGGCGCTTGCCATAAGCATGCTGCCAAAACGGGTCCGACTCGCTCAGGTCGGACACGAGCGTTTTGGACGGACTGGGATCGGTGTCCTTGAAACCAAGTTCGGGGTTGCCGCAGGGCCACCGGTCGGGGGCAAAGTTCTGGACGTAGAAAAGCGATCCAGAGCGGATACCGCGCGTCGGATACCCGAGTCCCGCTGGCGAACCGGGACGCGCCAACACGTCGTTGCGCTCACGACCGAAAATCACGAATCCACGGTCAGACTTC
>Ga0136642_1000825_pt1 | contig 14773 bp, 15 predicted proteins | sample LowCatLa1302831Y_FD_115313 | JGI IMG/M metagenome (GOLD analysis project Ga0136642, IMG submission 115313) | Freshwater microbial communities from Lower Cathedral Lake, Yosemite National Park, California, USA - 13028-31Y | ecosystem: Environmental > Aquatic > Freshwater > Lake ... | reverse complement strand
TTCTTTTTTGCCCTAAATGAGTATTCCACAGTTGGTGCGGCTGGAGGGATTCGAACCCCCGACCCTCGGTTCCGTAGACCGATGCTCTAATCCGCTGAGCTACAGCCGCATTGTTACTGGATACGTATCTTAGCCGACCCGACTAATGGGCCCCTCGGCCGTTAAGTACCATTCCTATATGGCTACTCCCTTTAATGAAGCACTCCCAGAACTTGTAAACAACGCTTACGACGCAATGGTTGACATTCGCCATGACCTGCACTCACACCCAGAACTCTCAATGGTCGAATACCGCACAAGTGACGTTGTCACCAATCGACTTCGTGAACTCGGATGGACTGTTAAGAAGTCACCAACTGAAACAGGTGCTGTGGCGACGCTTAAGGGTGGCAAGCCAGGAAAGCGCATCATGATTCGCGCTGACATTGATGGACTTCCAGTCAATGAAGATCTTGACATTTCATTTAAATCACAAAATGCAGATGTCATGCACGCATGCGGTCACGATCTTCACACCGCCAGCATCTTGGGTGTTGCTGATGTTCTAGCGCAGCGACAAGAGGATCTTCCTGGTGAATACACCGTGGTATTCCAACCTGGTGAAGAAGGTTTCGCCGGCGCAAGGTCAATGTTTGAAGGTGGACTTCTAGAAGACAACCCTGTTGACTATGTAGTTGGTGGTCACGTTACGTCGATGATGCCTGTAGGCATGATGTTCACTCGCCCCGGAGTCTTGATGGCAACAGCGCGTCGACTCATTGTTGACATTAAAGGCAAGGGTGGCCATGGTTCAATGCCATCTAAAGAAGGCAGTGTGATTCTTGCCGTGAGTGCACTTGCTCCCCGCATGGGAGAAATTTCTGACGGGATGGAGTACGAAGGTGGCGTTTGTGCATGCTCAGCTGGAATTGTGACCAGTGGAACTGCAAGCAACGTCCTTCCACAGCACGCACACCTCTCAGGAACACTTCGCACGTTCACATACGAACAAGAGTCTGAAGCACTATCTCGATTTGCTCAAATCATTAAAGAAATCGAAACTGAGTTTCAGGTGCAGTGCACCATTAACACCAAGCAATTCACACCACGTGTTGAAAATGTTCCATCAATTGCAGAGCGTGTAATTGAAATTGGTAAAGAGATGCTTGGCAAGAACAATGCTCTTGTTCTCCCACCAGTTTCAGGTAGTGAAGACTTCTCTGAGTTCCTCAACCGTATCCCTGGAAGCTTCATGTTCATTGGTGGCGCACTCGAAGATGGATCAAGTGGCATGCACCACAGCCCACAGTTTGCTGTTGACGACCGTGCTGTTCGCCCATTTGCAACAGTGCTCGCAGCCTCAGCGGTAGACCTCGCTCAGCTGTAAAAAAGCTTTGCTGCGCCACGAAGTGGTGCGTTATTACCCGCAATTACAATTCGGCTCTGAACGTGTTTGAATGAACTGGGTGAAATCCTTCGAGCGTTCCCACCAACTAAGTGAACCGTATCGACAGAAAACTCGTTCGACAAAGTAGCAACAGATTTCTTTAGTTGAGTAAGCCATTTATCTGCATCTCGAGCTCTTCCCTGTTCCCCGAGTAGTTCATCGAAGGTTTGGCTCTCAAAAATGACTTCAGCGCCGATGTCTCTTACCGGGATCAGTTGACCATCTTTAACTAGCGCGAGGCCAACCCCCGTACCGAGCGCAAGAACTAGTTCAACACCTTTTCCTTCAACACAACCAAGCGCTGCCATTGTTGCGTCATTTACAACTCGTACGTCTTTATTTGTCTTCTCACGCAAGACACCTTCAAAATCAAAACCACACCAACGTTCATGTACTTGCTCGTTTATTGGTGTCCCTGCTCCTCGTTCCCTGGAAAGATTTCCCGGGTGCACCACATGGCCATTTCTGAATTCACCTGGAAACCCTACGCCCACCATTGGGATATCAGTCAGATTGATTCGTGTAGCAATGACATCAGCAAGGTGTTCTGGGCCACACGGATACGGAGTTAATCGACGCTTGGGTGTTCCTACTAGCTCACCAAAGAAATCGACAAAACAGAACTTGATTGACGTCGCACCGATGTCGACCGCCAGGACAGTATCAGTTTCGTTTTGCATTACTGAATCGTAGAACCAATTCCCCTCATTGCTTTATCGGTATCAATAACCACGTTGTCGCGACTATCTGGGCACACTTTCACAATTGAACGATGGCGTCCATACCTCGCAATCATTGTTCCCTTTGGCAGTTCTACAAGCACTCGCTCTTCGTTGATGTGGAGATTGAGAGCCAGGCCCATCTCTTTTGCTTCGTCGGGTGGTTGGCGAAACAAAAACGCTGCTTCACATTCACGAAGTAACCCCAAGGCTCTTTCTCTTTGTGATGTGCCTTGATCACCTGCAGCTGCTACATCACTCCAACGGTGCAGCACCAACACGTGACTGAGCCCTCGCGCACGAGCAAGTTTCCAAGATCCCTGAAGCCACTTGAGTGCATGTTCATCTGACAGCAGTGCCCACGCCTCATCAATAACGAGGTAGCCGAGTTCACCCTGTATCGCGACAACTTGCTGGGCGGCAGCGACAGCACTCAGCGCTGCGACCGACAACGAGTTTGCTGACCATTGCCTTGAAAGATCAAGAATTACTAGCTGCCCTTTAAAAACAAGTGGTGGGAGTGACCCATCAAACAGACCAGCCAAATCTCCGAAGATAAAGCGGTGCAGCAGCAGTGCCAATGATCTGTGAGCCGATGGCGTCGCAATGTTTAAAAACTTTTCGACCAAGCAGAACATGGAAAATAAAATGCGCTGCGGTCTTGGTTGCTCAAGTCCTAGGTATGTCTCATCAATTACATAGTGAAGTTCTGCGTCCAGTGAGCTTCCTTGAGCGCTGGCAAGCATTGCGCGAAGAAATTCTTTCGCTTCAACTTCGTCCTCGGGGAACGGATTGCACCAACCGTCGGCTCCGAGTGAAATTATTGTTGCACCATACTTTTTGGCCAGCTCACCGTACTCTCCTTTGGGGTCAATGACCACTACTTTTCTTCCGCGCTCCAGCGCACGATCCAGCATCATCTTTGTGACGGTGCTCTTGCCTGAGCCAATTGATCCAGAAATAATCACGTTTGGATTTGTCACCAGCGATGCGTTGTACGCATCAAACGGATCAAATACAAACTCCTTTCCTCTGCTGCAAACGCCAAGAGGCCGACCACTAAGCCCGGTACCGGCGTCATATCCCGGTGCTCGCAAACTATGCAGATCTTGTGACGTGGCCCAATGTGTCCAAGCGCGATTTACCATCCGTCGCCTCCAGGCAACTGATAACGAAACCAGGCAGCTTGTCTCGCTAGTCCTTTTTGACATCGCAGACCTGCATCTTGAGCAATCAAAACAACTTCACGAGTTCGCTTTTGCAGTTCACGCTGGTTTGGGGCACTCACACTGACATACACAGCACATCTAAGAAGCGGTTGCCCTTGAGCGACAAGAATTTCTCGCTGCCTCATGCGTTTAAAGGCTCGATCAGATTGTGCTGTGCGCCTGAAGCCCGCTTCATGCGACAATTCGCTGTCGCTACTAATTGCGTGCACTGCGCGAGAGGAAATTTTTTGCGATTTTTCAATGGAGAGAACATCGTAGTGAACAGAGAGATCTAATGGATGTCGACTCGTTTGTAGTCGCTCTAGTAGTGCATTGTTCAAAGAGGCTTGCGAAAAATCAGTGAGACGCAGAACACGAACTAGTGATTCTTTTGTTCGTGTGTACCCCCAGCGCTCAAGAACATCAACTGCTGACGTTGCACCAATTAAAAGTGCCACTAGCCCGGAGTTGACTGTCCAATCCAAGGAAAGATGTGTGTCCACTGGGACACACAGAAGTGTTTTATTTTCTTCGACGTCACAAAGTATGTGTAATGAAACATGGCTTTTCACACCACGCAGCGCTAGAGAATTTGTGATCTCTTTCAACTGATTCGTCAGTGTCGCATCACCACCTGAAAGGTCGAGTCTCCCCCGGTGATTAAGCGAATACCCAGAGAACGAGGTTTGGCCCCTTGTTTGTAGCTCACAAATGTTCTTTTTTACAGAAAACTGAACAACACTCCACTTTGAGCGAAGAAGATACGTTGCTCCAAGGTATATCCATTCGCCATTAGTCAATCCATCCGACGACTGCGGAGAACAGGCCAGCAAAAAGAGTCCTGCACAAAGTTCGCCAACCGTGCCGCTTGAGCGAAGACACCAGTCACCGGTTACAAGAACTCCAAGCAGCAAAAGACCAGCTTGGTGTTTACGTATCCCAATCCATCGAGACTCAGCATCACTACTTCCGATTTGAAGGATTTCACTCATCGAAAGACTTCTGTCCTCGAGGTGGTTCGTAGTCACTTCGCGGCGGCATAGAAAAATCACCCGTTGAGTGAGACATTGGAAAGCCCAGGTCTTCTGTTCGGATGGGATCGGCGAGGCCAACGGCACCCGTTGACATCATGTCCTGGGCGACAAGGACAGGCCGCATGGCAAGTTGTACACCCTGTTTGAATAATTGTCTCGTGCCTTGAAGATTGTGAAACGCAGCTTGTTCAATGAACGGAATTATTCGAAGAAGGACGAAGGGTGTAAAGGCTGCGAGCGCAATCGTCACCGCACCAGTAATTATTTGTGAAACAGAATTTCCTTGGAGCTCGTTGAGGCCAAGCATTAGGGCAATAACAATAAAGACCTTGCTGAGTGCAATTGCTGCAAACGTTTCGAGCAACCGCCATCCGAGCCTTCTAAGTGAGCGAAGTATGCACAGCGGCACAATAATTGGCACCATCACGAGAAGTAGTGAGAGAGCCACCGTGCGAAGTATCAATTCACACCAAAGAAAGAATGCTCCAATAACAATGGAGGCAGAAAGAATAAAGATTCCTGCTCCTGGAGCAGTTGACGTGACGCTAAACGCTGCAATAAGAGTTGCAAGGTGTTTATCGAGTGGCCCAGTGGCAATGAGGGAAAGTTGATCGACCGCCTCGAGAAGCAAGCGTGCGCCGGGTAGCGCAACGACAATTGCGAACACGCACGCTGGTGCCACTCCGAGATACAAACGCCACAGCTGCGCACTCTCCCCTTGGCGCAGCGCTTCAAGGGTGCCAATGAGTAAGCCAATCAACATCAGTAGTGGTGCCACCGTTACAAGGGTTTTGAATTCAGGTGTTGCTGAACGTACAACTGTTGCTGGTTCACTCGCACTGGCGAGAACCCCACCCACACCATTGATAAACCACTCAACACTGGAAAGCACCCAAGCAGTGAACGCATCAAATACATCACCGAGTGTTGACTTGGCTACATTCTTTGCTGCACAACTTGTAATTGAGATAAAGCACAAAACGCTTCCCATTATTTGACGCTGAGTCCTGTTGAAAAGAAAAAGTTAATGAGTTGAGGAGCGGCTCCGATGAGCACCGCGGCTCCAATCGACGTGACAACAGCTCTCCGGCCAGCAATTGACTGATTCGAATTCTGAAAATGTGCCCCAATGGCCCACACGCCTGCGCCAAGAACTAGTGCGATAAGGCAGGCAATTAGGGACCAGGACGCAATTCCATTGGCGATTTGCTGCAATACCGCACCACCTGGGAGGGCCGTTGTCGATGGGGTCAGAGTGACGGAAGCAAAGAACATACATGTGTGGCTTTCTGTTGGTTGTTACACAACGGTCGCTGGTTCACAATTACTGAATACATCTGCGAGAATGGTCACGTGCTTATCGCCCTGACTCAAAATCTGATCTCCAAATGGCCATCCTTCGCCGTTTACGCAACCGCCTTTGGTGTCCTACTGCTGGGCGTCCTTTTTGGCGTTATGTGGAATCGTCGTCGTGGGCACCGAGCCATTGCACAGCGACTCAACGCTCTGGGATCACGTCTTGGCAGCGAAGCTGACATCTCTGACGGAAAAGTCGAAACTGCAATCACGTTTCTCGAAGAAGTAACTGGCGTTGCAACTACCGCAGTTAGCGAATCTGCAGCGGAGACTATTCGACTTCGCCGTTCACTTGACGCTCTACAACTCGGGCTCGTTCTTTGTGACGAAGCAGGAAATGTTATTTTTCGTAATTCACAGGCCGATGCTCTTATGGATAGTAACTACGGTGATGTGCTCGGTGCGCAAGCTGTCACAGAAGTACTCAGCGAGGGTTGGGCTAACGGTGTGGCCGAGCGAACAATTGAACTCTACGGACCACCACGTCGCACGCTAAGCATCAGAGCAACTGTTATTGATGATGGTCGACGACCACTTGGTGTTATTGCTGCGATTGAAGATGTTTCTGAGCGACGTCGTCTAGAAGACATTCGCCGTGATTTTATTGCCAACGTTTCGCACGAACTAAAAACCCCTATGGGCGCGCTAGGACTCCTTGCAGAAACACTGCAGTATGAAAAAGACCCCAACGTGGCAGCCAGACTTGCGGACCGTATCAACTCTGAGGCATTCCGAGTTAATCGCATCATTGAAGATCTACTCGACCTTTCGCGAATTGAAAGTGAAGGCTCACCTACACGTGAGCCAATTTCAGTGTCTCTCTTTGTTGCTGATGCCATTGAGCGCATCAGGACTTCAGCGGAGCAGCAAGACGTCATCGTGGAGTTCAAAGAGCCAGCGACAAACCTTCTCGTTGTGGGCGATAGACGTCAACTAGTTTCAGCCATGCACGCTCTGCTCGAGAATGCAGTGGTCTATTCACCTGCAAGAGGCAAGGTTTCCATCAAAACAGCACGAATCGACGAGTCTGTAAACGAGCTGGGCGAGACTGTTGGCCCGCTCATTCGAATCACTATTAAGGACCAAGGTGTTGGTATCCCTGAGAAAGATCTCGAGCGTATTTTCGAACGCTTTTACCGAGTTGACCCGGGCCGAGCTCGCCAAACTGGTGGAACTGGACTTGGACTAAGTATTGTTCGACACGTGGCGCAAAATCATGGTGGAAATGTTCTCGTTACTTCAACAGAAGGTGAAGGCTCAACGTTCTCGCTTGACCTTCCAATGAACCAATAATGTCAAAGAATAAAGAAGAAAAGAAAATCCATCTTCTCGTTGTTGAGGACGAAGAGTCATTCATCGACGCACTCGAAATTGGTTTAGACCGCGAAGGCTTTAAAGTCACTATTGCTCGAGACGGACAAGAAGCAATTGACAAATTTGAAGCTGGGAAATTTGATGCCATTCTTCTTGATCTAATGCTGCCAAAGGTCTCTGGCCTTGACGTTTGTCGAACTCTTAGGTCAAAGAGCGATGTCCCAATCATCATCGTGAGTGCCAAGAGTGAAGAAGTTGACATGGTCTTGATGCTTGAGCTTGGTGCCGACGACTACGTCACCAAGCCATATCGACTCAGGGAACTTGTTGCTCGAATTCGTGCGGTGCTTCGCCGTCGCGAAACATACACACCTTCTGAAGAGCTAGGTACTGAAATTATCGAGCTTGGTCCAATCCTTCTCGACATTGATTCACGCAGGTGTTATGTGAGCGGTGAAGAAATTAAACTTCGCAAAAAAGAATTTGCATTATTTCGCAATCTTCTTGAAAACCCCGGTCGTGTTATGACTCGTGAAGTTCTTATCGACCGCGTATGGGGCGACGACTACGTTGGTGACACCAAGACACTCGACGTACACATCAAGCGACTTCGCACATTGATTGAATTCGATCCAAAGAATCCAATTCACATCACCACGATTCGTGGCGTTGGCTACCGATTTGAGTTAACTAAGCCGGAATAACTGTTTTGCCGCCGAGGTAAGGCGCAAGAACATCGGGCAGAACAATTGAACCATCGGCTTGACGCCCTGTTTCTACGAGAGCAGCCCAAATACGAGCCCACGCCAGCGCTGAGCCGTTTACCGTGTGCACTAGGGCCGTTGAGCCATCTTCCGTGCGGTATCGAACATTGGCGCGGCGTGCCTGGAAGTCTCTAAACCAGCTCACCGATGAAACTTCTAAGTAGCGGTCAACACCTGGGCTAAAAACTTCGAGGTCGATTGTCTTCGCTGAAGAAGTTCCGAGGTCTCCGGTGCACAAGTTCAGTGCGCGGTAGCTGAGCCCAAACGCCTGGAGCATTGCTTCAGCTCGGGCCAAGATGTCCGCGTGTGCGGCTTCTGCTTGTTCAGGAAGGCAGTAGGCAAACAGCTCCACCTTGTCAAATTCGTGAACACGAAGTAGGCCTCTGGTGTCTTTCCCAGCAGATCCAGCTTCACGGCGGAAACACGCAGTTTGTGCGGTGTAGCGAATTGGCAATGTTTTTGGATCAAGAATTTGATCACGAAGCATCGAAGTAAGAGGGACTTCAGAAGTTGGAATTGCCCAGAGGTCGTCTCGTTCAATGGCGTACATATCATCTTGTGATTTAGGGAGGTGACCAGTTGACATCATTGTTTCCGTTAGCGCAAAACTCGGTGGTCGAAGCTCTTCGTAGTCACCCATGTGCTGATCAAGTGCGTAGAACCCGAGTGCGCGCAATAGTCGTGAACCAAATCCTCGGTACAGCGGAAACATCGAACCAGCAATCTTTGCGCCTGACTCCATGTCGAGAAGTCCTAGCTCGACACCAATTTCCCAGTGAGGCTTTCGCTGGTGCTCTGCGTAGACAGGCTCCGGCTTGCCTTGTTCCATCCCGGGCCACCAGCGGCGAAGTACAACGTTTTCTGTTTCGTCTTTGCCAACAGGAACTTCTGGTGACGGAAGGTTTGGAATAAGAAGGAGTCGACCGCGAAGATCTAGGCCCACTTCATCGGTCTTAGCGCTCGCTGCACTTTCTAATTCTCCAACTGATCGACTTTTTTCAGTGAGTGCCTCAGCGGTAACGGTGTCCTTATTTCGACGTGCTTCTCCAACTTGACGAGAGAGGTCTTTTACCTCAGCACGAAGTCGCTCAGCTTCTTGCAAGAGTCGGCGATGCTCAAGATCGAGGGCGATGATTTCGTCCATTGTTGACGGCGAAACTCCACGGCGAGACAGCGCTTCCTTGACGAAATCTGGCTCTCGGCGTAGTTGGACAAGATCAATCATGAATACAAGACTACCGATACTTGCCACGAAGAGTGTTTTGAGCGGTTAGTTTCAAAGTACATGAGTTACGCCATTGAAGCCCAAAATCTCGCAGTCACCTTTGGCGAACTGTACGCCGTAGACAATGTCGATTTTCATGTTGCCTACGGGGAGGTCGTCTCACTTCTGGGCCCTAATGGTGCCGGGAAAACAACTGCCGTCGAGACGTTGCTCGGATTTAGGTCTCCATCATCGGGTCACGCTCGCATTCACGGCCTTGACCCAGTGCGCGACCACCAAGAAGTAGTGCTACGCACGGGTGCACTACTGCAGCGCGGAGGCGTATGGTTCCCAATGTCACCGGTCCAGGTTCTTCGACTTACCTCGAGCTACTACCAAGCTCCACGTGACGTAAATGAGCTCCTTGACCTCCTTGACCTACGTCGTTGCGCAAAGACACCATGGCGCAGACTTAGTGGCGGCGAACAACAGCGAACCCTTCTTGCTCTCGCACTTCTTGGCCGCCCGAAAGCCTTGCTACTCGACGAACCAACTACCGCAGTTGATCCAGAAGGTCGCCAAGTTATTAGAGACCTGATTAAAAATGAACGCGACAGAGGTTGCGCACTTCTAATCACGACTCACGAGCTCAGTGAAGCCGAGCGAGTTGCCGACAGAGTAGTTGTAATGAATCGTGGCCACATAGTCGTGCAGGGCACCCTCGACGAACTCAGTGGCTCGCCTGAAATGATCTTGGAGGTAGCAAGTCCCGTTGACCCAATTGCATTGAGCGCGGTTCTTTCTTGCACCGTGACACTCGATGGACCACTGCAACTTCGCTGTGACACCGCATCATCACCGCAGATGATTTCACTAGTGACTTCATACTTGAACAGTGTCAATGTTTCAATGACGTCACTACGAACACGTGCATCACTTGAAGAGCGCTACTTAGAACTAATAGGCAATGAAAACTCCGAGGTGAACTCATGAAGCCTTGGTGGGCACAAACCCGTGCAGAAATTGAGATGACCCTTCGTCGTGGCGAAACACTGCTTCTCACCATTGGTATTCCTGTACTTCTCCTGGTCTTCTTCTCAATCTCCAAGGTCACAACTTCGCCCACTCCCCACCGTGTTGATTTCATTGCTCCAGGTGTTTTGGCTCTTTGCATCATGTCAACATCACTTGTCGCGCTCTCAATTAGCACTGGATTTGAGCGCTCCTATGGTGTGCTGCGTCGACTTCACGTGACACCTCTCGGAGCTCGCAGGCTCATTGGGGCAAAGATTGCTGCAGTACTCGTCACCGAAGTAATTCAAGTGGCTGTTCTTTCCCTTGTTGCTCTACTTCTCAAGTGGCACCCTCGCGGTGGTATTAGTGGTGGGCTTGAAGTTGCGGCACTGATGATTCTTGGTTCAGGTGGATTTGCTGGCATAGGACTACTGCTCGCGGGACGACTTAAGGCAGAAGTAAACCTGGCTGCGAGCAATGGTCTTTATTTAATTCTCTTGCTGGTGTCTGGAATCGTGGTGCCGATCGACTCCATGCCCCAAATCATCCAGCACATTGTTGTGGCCACACCTTCGGGGGCACTCGCCGAGGGCCTTCACCGCGTTTTGGGGCTTGGGCTGCAGCCAACTGTTGGCGACTGGATCAGCGTTGCGATATGGGCACTGCTCGCACCACTGCTCGCAATGCGAACATTTCGCTTTGACTAGCTAAGTAGCGCGAGCCCTTTAGCGCATTCACTCACCGGTACCGCACCTAAGTAGACACCCTTAACCACACCAGATTTATCAACGAAAAAAGTTTCCGGAAGATTTGTAATACCAAACACATTCGTAGTGACTTTGCCATCTGGGTCATAAGCAACTGGATACGAAAGTTTCATTTCTTTGACAAAAGTGCGACCAGCACTTTTTGCATCGAGCGCATCGATTCCAACAACTTGAGTTGCACCAAGGTTGTGATTGCTTAGATATTTCTCTATCTTTGGTAATTCTTCACGACACACTGTGCACCAACTGGCAAAGAACATCACAACTCCTGGATGGCCAGATTTCCAAGGGGCACTGACACTCTGTCCCCCATTTAACGAAGATTCAGTAAATGGCTGTATGGACTTTCCAACTTCACTTGACGCTGTAAGCGCTGAAGGCTGTTGCACGCTGCCACCGGTGAAATAAGAAACAACCGCAATAAGGGCGATGGCAATGACGAGTCCAATGCCAAGCGAAACGAACATCATTGGCGAGGGGTGACCCCGCTGGGGCTTAGTGGTTTCGGACGAGGACATCAACAGCCATCATTACAAATAGACCCGTGAGGTAGGTAATCGAGAAGTGAAAAAGACGCATAGCTTCATTAACGTCAGCCTTGTCTTCGCGAGCGTGCAAGAACAATTTGAACGCGTAGAACGTAAACATCCCACCAAGCAAAGTGGCAGAAAGTGCGTACACCCACCCAAGGTGTGCGGCGGGACCCACCAACATTGTGAGTGCCCACATAATCACTGAATACACCAAAATCTCCAATGATGTTCGACGCAGTGAAGTAACAACTGGCAACATTGGAACATTTGCGGCGGCGTAGTCATCACGGTAGCGAACAGCCAATGCCCAAAAGTGTGGCGGTGTCCAAATGAAGATGATGGCGAAAAGAAGAATCGGTGTCCAGCTCACGTTGTTCTGCACTGCAGCCCAGCCAATAAGCACCGGAACTGCTCCGGCGGCACCACCAATCACAATGTTCTGCTTGGACCTGCGCTTCAGCCAAATTGTGTAAATAAATACGTAAAAAGCGGTTGCCCCCATGGCCAGCCAAGCGGAAAGGAAGTTAACTTGCCATGCGAGTAAGGCAAATGAAAGAAGTTCAAGTACGCAAGCAAAAATAGTCGCCGCTTTTGGTGTCATTACACCCGTTACCAGCGGACGCATCTTGGTTCGCTCCATGATTGCGTCAATATCGCGGTCGTACACCATGTTGAAAGTATTGGCACCACCAGCAGCGAGGGTCCCGCCAATGAGCGTTGTAATCATTAACCAGATTCCTGGAATCCCGTTGGCGGCAACGACCATCGTTGGAATTGTTGTCACCAGCAATAGTTCAATAATTCGCGGCTTTGTGAGCGCTACGTAACCCTTAACAACGTCAATGGCTGAGCGCTGGTGGGCAGTTATTGTCATGGATTTCATTCTACGAGTCGATTCGCAGCCCTAGGCTGGCCGTGTGCCTAAGTCTCGATTAACCGTCTCAGTCCCAGTGTTTCGCTGGTTAGCCTTCACCACATTTCTTGCAATGATCTTGATTGTCCTCAGTGGAGGAGCTGTCCGCCTCACGGGATCTGGTCTCGGGTGCCCCGACTGGCCAACTTGTTATCAAGGACAAATCGCCGGATCATGGAACATTCATCCCTTAATTGAATACACCAATCGAATGATTACTGGGGCGCTTGTCCTAATAACCACGCTTGTTTTTGTCGCGGCTTTTTTTCGAGCCCCCAGGCGCCGAGATCTGATTGCTCTCTCAGGACTCCTAATTCTTGGTATTTTTGCCGACGCCATTCTCGGCGCATTCGTTGTCTACACCAAACTCGATCCATGGCTTGTTTCAATCCACATGCTGCTTTCAATTGCCATGGTGGTGGTTGGTGCAATTTTTTATCACCGATCAAAATACATCTACGGAAAAGGGGCACGTAGCGACGTTAGAAGCCCACATTTCCTTCGCATTGCTCGGCTTTTATGGATCCCCTTTGCTGTACTTCTGGTGACCGGGACAGTAACGACTGGCTCCGGGCCACACGCTGGATCATTCCGAGGTCAGATGCGCGCCCGGCGACTTCCATTTACGTTTCAAGACACTGCTTGGATTCACTCGCTCGCAGCACTACTTTTCATTGGTCTTGTGCTCGGTCTACTCATCAGCATTTGGAAAACTTCTGCGCCCGAGGCTCTGCAACTCGGCGTTAGACGACTTGTCGTCATTTCATTGCTGCAAGGACTACTCGGTATCACGCAGTATGTCTTTCACGTACCCGTTGTGCTGGTTGAGTTGCACATACTTGGCGCAGTCTCGATGGCAATCGGTGTCACTCAATTTCACCTGCGTCAGAGTGCTCATGACCGTGAGCCACTGATTCCAAAAAAATAACCACCGGCTGATGCGCGGTGTTTACCGGCATCTTTTGGTGGAGACGATGGGGATCGAACCCACGACCTCAGGCTTGCAAAGCCCGCGCTCTACCAACTGAGCTACATCCCCTAGGGGAACTTCATCCTAGCAAATACCTGGCTAGTCAGGCCGATGACGTCTGATTGCACGCTCTCGCTGGCGATCAATCCTCAGTAATTTTCGCTCTACATCTGCCCATTGAAGTGGCGACTCCTCAGAGGGAATCCCTTCGTCCTCGGCGTGAAAAAAGATTCGAAATGCCACGAGCCACATGGGTACGTAGCAACCCAATTTGGCAACAAACCCTGCTAATTGCTGATCAAACAAAGGTGTCATGTTTAGGAGTTCTTGCTGGTTATGCAGACCAGGGTAGAGGGAATGAACCGAAAAAATCCAAACAAACGAAAGACTCGTAACAACGAGAGAAGAAACAAAGATGAAACCCGCCCTTCCCGCTGGCGATAAGCGACGCGCTCCTGGGATAATTGCGAGACTCGGGAGCCAAAGCAAAAATCCACTTACTAACGTTGTGAGCAGCACCACGTTTCTTCCGAGCGTTGAACTTGCACCCCAGTCAACCAGTGGTGTTGAAAGTGTCAATGTTCCAAGCACGGTTACCAGAATCAGTGCGAGCCCGGGGTGCGCAACTTTTGTTGCGACGAAGTCAACAACGTTCGGGCGTGTGAGACGAGAAAAAATTTGTATGGGAATACTTCGAAGTAGCAATGGTGCAACGAGCAACATAATAATTAGACGTTGACCTGTCGCTACGGTCAGTGACACAGAGGCCGCAATGTCACCAATTGGCCAGACGACAACCGCGAGCAACGAAATCAGTGCCCATGTGCAAAGTCTTCGCTGATGCGCATTAGCTACAAAGCTTCGGTGCGTAGCCCAACACGCTCCAATAAAAAGTAACTCCTCTATGTGCCACTGGAAGGGCAGCAATGTTGCCATTACGCAACGATAATGGTTCTTACGCGACTTGTTTTGCGCGTCGACTTCGCACGCGTGGTCCCATGTTCGTAATGAGCAAAGCCCAAATAAGAATGTCCGTGTACACAATCACACCTGGGAAGAGTGCGCCTGCAGTCGTGATTTCATCCAAGGTTAAAATCGTAATAAGACAGTTAACAACACCCATTAAAAAGGCCTGCGGTGATTCGGTTTCGGGAGCAATCCAAGATTTACGAACTGTTGGTAGTGCTGCAATGTGATCGGCAATACAGAATGCGACTAGCGCAACTGTTGGTTGGTTGACGAATATCCAGAATCCCACACCAACAAGTGATGCAGCGCCGCAGACATAATCGAATGTTCCGATTTGCCAAACGCTTTTTTTATTATGAAACGATGCAGAAATTACAACAAACGGAATAATTCCGAGAATCAGTGTCATGTATGCAGCAATACCAACGTGTTGTTGCAGCTCGACGCCAAAGGAAACTAATCCAAGAAATCCCCATAAGCCCCACGTCACTCTGTTCGGTGCAGTTTCTCCGCGCCACGTATCGCGGGTGTAGCCATACATTCCGTACAGCGATAGCCCCATTGCGAGGTAGATGAATTGGG
>Ga0136642_1000824_pt1 | contig 14790 bp, 17 predicted proteins | sample LowCatLa1302831Y_FD_115313 | JGI IMG/M metagenome (GOLD analysis project Ga0136642, IMG submission 115313) | Freshwater microbial communities from Lower Cathedral Lake, Yosemite National Park, California, USA - 13028-31Y | ecosystem: Environmental > Aquatic > Freshwater > Lake ... | reverse complement strand
GCTGAAGTCCATGCTGGTGGAGATGAGCCTGGTGTTCGATAAGGACGGTATCCGCATGATTGCCATGGACAATACACGCACTGTGCTTACGCATATGCGTCTCCATGCGTCCAAGTTCGAGGAGTACCAGTACAACCACACGGCCCCCAAGCTGGATGTGGGTCTGAACACCGACCACTTTTACCGTATCGTCAAGACAGTGACGAACGATGACACAATTACGTTCTCGGTGTCGAAGTCGGAGTCTAACCACCTTTGTATCACGCTGGAGAACGGTGAGAAGAAGAGGAGGATTCGCAACAAGCTGAACCTGCTGGACCGCGATGAGTCGGATATCAACATGCCCGAGACCGAGTTCGCCACCCGCATCACCATGCCGAGCATGGATTTCCAGAAGATTTGTCGCGATATGACTCTGCTGTCGGCTAAGACCGTGGATGTGAAGAATGTGGGTGGGACTCTGACATTCACCTGCAAGGGCCCTTTCGCATCTCAGACGGTCACGATGGGTGACTCGACGTCTGACATGGCGATTACCAAGTCCAAGCCGGATGAGATTGTGTCGGGTACGTTCAGCCTCCCGCACCTAGTGCTGTTCACCAAGTGTTCGAACCTGTCGAACAACCTAGAGATTCACATGAAAAATGATTGGTTCTTGATGATTCGCTACGTCATTGCGAACCTGGGCGACATCAAGCTCTGCTTAATGCCTTGCTCGGCGTAAAGAGTAATGGACACTGGGACTGCCAATGTTATTCTCGTGATCTCCACCACGACACTCCACGCATGGATCATTTATATCTCGTATTACTGGTTTCTGAACAACTGTGAGTGCATTTAGCGGTGACTCCTTCGGAGCCACACTACTTCGGCCTCAGGTTATGCGCCTTGTAGGCAATATCGTCGCCCAGCGTCATCTTGAGACTCGGACTGAACAACTTGCGGTCGCACACCGTAGTTGTTGAGTTCCACACCTTGACGATATGAAACTGTCCCTTGGGAGACACCGTGACACCTGCAATTGTGTCATTGTTGCTCTTGAGGAATGAATTCGCTAAGCAGTGAACCATGCAATCGATGAAGACTCTGTGCGTATCCGACGCATCGACCTTCTTCGACCAGGCACCACCCTTGTCGTTCTCCGGCGCGTCCCAGAGCGGACGCACCCCGTCCTTCATAAAGAAGAACATACCGGACTCCCAAACGTCCTTGGGGATACCGTCCACGAGACTCCAGAACTCGAGTGGGGTCTCCACGTCGTAGATCTTGATGTAGCTGCTGAGACTGTAGTCATTGTTGGAAGGGTCGTGATACCAGAGAGTCCACGTCATTTTTGCCGCACTCATGTCCTTGTTGAGATGGTGGTAATCCGTTTTCGGGCGACCAGCGGAAAATGAATCCTTGCACCTCCACAAGGAAAGGAGTGCGAACATCATGGAGTCTCTCACTGTATATTCGATCTACGCCTCCCGCCCTTCCGTCAAGCAGCCCCTTCCCGACAGCGTAGTGGAGATCTTCTCCAAGCTACGCACGTCCTTCCGTCCTGTCTTCCGCCGCCCGGTTCGTCGTGAACCGGTAGTGGAAGTCGCAAACTGGCGTCAGAATGTCCTCGTCGAGACACTGCGCAAGGTGCGCGAGAAGGACGACCCCGACTACGACGAAATCAATGCAGCTATCAACAAGCTGTCCAAGCCTACCTACGCCAAGCTGACGGACCTGATCAAGTCCAAGATCGCTGCGCGGGACGCCATGTTCCGACTTCGAGTCACTACGCTGCTCTTCGACCGCGGCATCCGCCAGAACTTCTATGCGAGTATGTTGGCCGACCTGTACTCCGACATCGTGAAGCTCAGCGAGGATGCACGTGCGGACCTCATGACGCAGGTGTCGATGTTCGATTCGCTGTACGATACATCGGCAGTCACGATCGTCCCGTCCTCCTCGGACTCGGGGTTCTCCGATGCACTGATCGCATGGACCAAGCAGAAGGAGACCAAGCGCGGCTTCGCAGTCTATACCTCGGAGCTGTACTCCCGTGGCCTGATCCCCGAGGCAACCATGGCAGTGTTTGTGGTGACGGTCGTGGATGATCTGCGCGACTCCATCGGCCAGAAGAAGACGCCCCCAGTTGAGGAACACGTGGATCACCTCGTGCGATTCCTGGCCGCCGTCGCGCCGAAGGTCAAGGAGGTCAAGCCCAAGGTGGCCGAGATCCTTGCGATTCCCCGCGCAGAGACGCCGTCGCTGACGATGAAGTCTCGCTTCAAGCTTGAAGACGTCGCCGCACGTTAAAATAAACGCAAACACAACCTACACTTCTCACAAATGAGCGTCCCTTCAGCGACAGTCATGGCACATGTGGCCAAGTTGGCGATCGAGCACGACAAGCCGATCTACCTTGATTATTTTTCCGATTCCCTGTCCAAGGCCTGTTGCATCGGCGTGACGAACGAGAGCAAGTGCCTGGTCAAGTCGGACACGGAGTACACGTCGCCGATCGAGTCCATCATGCGCCTCAAGGAGGAGAAGATGTACATCATCATGACGGAGAACAGCCTGTACGTGGTCTCTGCGGATATCCCCGTGAAGCGCATCGTTCAGCCATCTACGGAGACTTCGACTGCTTAACGTAATGGACCTCTTCCCGCCCCCGCATCGCATCTTATACGAAGTACTCAATGACCGGTCATCACGGGATGCGTGGAATACCTACGTGAAGGCAAACAAACACCGATGTGACTTTGAAGAGGTGGACGCCGCGAAGACGAACTCCATTGATGACTTTGCGCCCTGGGTGGCTCAATGGATGTCGTTCACTCCCTCTCAGGCTCATATTCGCATTCGTGTTTTGATTGTGTGGCATGCCCACTTTTTGACGGCAGCGTGTCAGCAGATGCTGCGCAGATCACTGGAACAGAGGTCGTTTCGCTGTCGTATCTGGTTTCACATCGAAGAGCCGCTGCTCCAACCTGCGATTGTATCCAGATGTATCGTGACCAAGATGCCGATGTATACTCATCTGCCTGAGATCCATGGAGAGGTTTCCACTGAGTTGTGGGACGACCCTCATGCGTATGAAAAAGGAATCTTGGATAGCAAAGCATAAGTAAGTCATGCGCGTGTTTACAGATGGAGCTTGTTCGGGTAATGGTCGGAAAGACGCCAAGGCCGGATATGCAGTGTGGTTTCCCGAACATCCCGAGTGGTCGACGTCTGCCCGTATTCCCGATGCCGAGCCGCAGACCAATCAGCGCTCTGAGTTGTCGGGCATCTTCCACGCAGTCTCGATCCTTGAGTCCAAGGGTGCCTTTAACGAAGACCTCATCATCTACACTGACTCCGAATATTCGATCAAGTGTTTGACCGAGTGGATGCCGGGCTGGGTGTCGCGCGGATGGAAGACAACCATGGGAAAGGACGTTCTCCATCGCGACCTGATCGAAGGAATCGCGAGTCGCCTGAGCAAGTTCAAGCATCGGTTTCACCATGTTCGCGCACACACGGGCGGCGCAGACGATTTGTCCAAGCAGAACGATGTGGTGGATCGCATGGCTCGTGAGAGTGTTGAGGGGAAGATGATCGAGCTCCCGGCTGCTAGGCCATCTGACGAGATATTTCCCGGCTGTCCGATCGCCTTGATGGGTTCGGCGGTGTCGACAACTGCCGTGGTTGGATGGGTTCGCAGCAACCTGGCGACACTGGATCAGGAGATCATTGACAAGCACTTGATGAAGGCGTTTGCGGAGATGTGCAAACTCCGCAACGTAACACTCGCCAAGTCTACGGTTCAGCGACAGCCGATGCTTCGTGCTGAGCTGACCACAGTTCATATTGAGAAGACGGAGTAGTTTACGAGTTTCTTGTACTATACAACAAAGATGACCGAACTTCCTGATCGCATTGCGTATCACTTTTTCTCCCCGACGTGCGGTCCGTGCCAACACATCAAGCCGATCATTGCAGACCTGATCGACGACTTTCCGGGTATCTACTTCATTGGCGTGAATACCAAGGACGATCCACAGGGGATCGCTGTGAAGTTTGGTGTTCAGTATGTTCCTACCTTCATCATTCTGAAGGCAGGTGTGGAGATTGGGCGGTATACGGGCTCGGAACCGTCCATGTTTTTTACATTGTGTCGGAAGCTAATGAATGCTTAACGAGGACATGGTGCCGCTGCGGATGCAGGGCCTTCAGCCGTGGGTGTCTTTTTACCGAGAGCGCCGTTGGCACGACCGGCACCTGCCGCACCCCCTGCAGCACCTGCTGTCTTGCTACCCGGAATCGCACTGGACGGGAGGAATCCCGGCGCGGATGCCGACACTATACCGAAGTAGGCTCCACCGATGACTATTCCCAGTGCACCTGACGCGAAGGCCTTGTTCGCCCCACCTTCGATCGCAAACGCCTGACCGCCATATAACAGGGCACCTGCTACGATCGCACCTGCAGCATCTACCATGCTCAGGTTGGTGATCAGGTCGAAAATGTAGTACGACAGGATACTTGCAGTCACAGTGAGGGTCTCGGGGGTTCCAGACGGACTCGTATCCTGCATGGCTAACATCTTCAACCCGTCGTACTCACCAGGCCCAGCTGCACCACCACGGGCCATCTGTGTCTTGACGGATGCAATCAGGTTGCCGACCGCTGTGCTGATCAACGGACCAACGAAGGTAGAAATCAGACCAATCGCGGTGCCCGTCCAATATACACCTTCATATGTGAATGCATCGGCCAGGATACCGAAGAGCATGAGGAAATGGGGGACAAAACGCAGAAGCTGTGTTGCCCAACCAGGCGCAGATCCGCTGTTTCCGCCTGGCTTCAGGATAAATAGCGCGGAAACGAGTCCGATTAATGCACTACTTGCGGCTAGGATCAACCCTTGCCACCAGTTGAGTACTCCGCGTGGTTCTGCCATCTTGTTCTCTTTCGCAGACTTGTTTTGTCCACACTAGAACAATGGGTGGAGGCGGTAGCAAGTGTAGTAAAAAGGACATAACTGATCCAAAGCCATCTGTAACCCTCGACACCGGCATCACGATCGCCGGATCAAGTCAGTGCACAGACTGCAGTCTTACAGTGTCATCGTCTGCATCGTCTTCTGTCATAAACTTGACACGAGATAAACATACACTGATACTTGAACCAGCGGTTCCACTGTCTGTGAACTTCAATGGTGTGACGGCAGTGTTCAATCAAATAAAGCTCTACGCTCCCGCTCCAACTGCAATCGAGCATGTGAACGCAGATGCAGTTCTTCACTGCGTATCAGATGTGCTTTGGTTGTTCATTCCACTGAAGGCCGCAGACATTGGCCCACATACAGCATTTCTCTCGGCGATTGTGAATGTCCTCGATCCTGCCACAAAGGAAGGATTGGGTATTGTGGATTCGGGAACCACCTATAAATCAACGACAGCTGCGCCAGGTCAGGATTGGTCGATCGCATCGATTGTGGACGGTGCAAAGGACCCGTACTTTACATGGGTGAATGGTAGGCTCGAACAATACACGATCTCCGACTCTGAATGCGAACGCCACCTGGGATGGAAATCAAGCTCAGGTCCACAGGTTGTCTATATGCAGAACTCTGTGAATGTTGCGTCTGCAGACATTGCGAAACTGCGAACGACAATCGGTACGGTTCGTCCTGCTGATGTTGGGCTGACGATTTCGAACACGATATACTCACCTGGACAGACAACGTGCAGGACGCCGTTTCCAAAACTGAAGCTCCCGACGTTCAAACCGAACGCGGCATGGGTTGATGCTGCAGTGTATTTCGGTGTTCTACTGGTTGCATTCTTAGCTGTCGTTGCCGCTGTGTCATTGGCCTCGATGACCAACGGACCTATCCAGTACATCTCGCGAGGGTTCTGGAAGGTCTTGGGAAGCCCGTTACCAGCCGCTCGGAAAATTAGCGCCCCTGCTCCAGCCCCCGCGCCTGGGCTTAGTATCCCACTTCCTCCCGGAGCCGCAGCAGCAGCCGCAGCACTTTTGAGAAAATGAATCTAGACACTCACATGTAACTCTGACTAAAGATGGTTGTCGCACTGTTCATTTCGACATCCGGTACCCTCACCGAGACGACTCTTCCGGCCAAGACATCCGATGTTCTCGAATGGCTTCGCAAGAAAACCAAGCAGCCGACCATGCAGTTTCAGGGAAAGATGATTCATGACGAAGATGTCTACGCGGTCTTCGGTGTGTCCTGTGAGGAAGACGAGGAGAATGCGAACCAGCATATGCTGCCTTCGCCGTTCAACGAGGATGTCTTCTCGGGTACATTGGTCGTCATGAAGTCTCTCAACGCCAACGCAGACGACTACGATGCACATGCAAATCAGTACAAGGACTTGAGGTCATCGGAGTACGATGAATTCTACCAGACGTCAACCTTTCAGGAGGACGCCGATGCCGACGAAGAGAACGAGGAGGACGAGGCAGGAGATGCAGTTGTCGAGGAGGAGGACGACGGTATCCCCGAGGCGGATCGTGAGCTACAGCCTGTTCATACGGTTCACGCGTCTAACGTATACGTTGATCACCCCCTCCGGAACCTTGTGCGCGACAAGTTCGACTCGAACGAGATCGAGACTGCGATTCTCAAGAAGTGTGTACATGATGCCCAGGAGTGGTTCATTGATCAGTCGTGGGACAACTCTGTGTTTCTCAACCTGTACCGCAATCGGGCCATTGACCTGTATCGGTATCGCCAGTTGATGCCGACCATGACTGTCGACGCCTTTGTCAACTCCACGCCGCTCATTCAGAATCCCGAGCGTTGGACGGAGATTGTGCAGAGTACATCTGAGAAGGAGAAGGCGACGCACTCGAAGAAGCAGACGGCAAGTATCTTCATGGACTGCCGCCGGTGCCGCAAGAAGACTCGTTGCGATTACTACCAGATGCAGACGAGGTCTGCGGATGAGCCGATGACAACCTTCGTGACGTGTCTCGAATGCGATTTACGGTGGAAGTTCTAAGTGTAGAACAACAATGGCTGAGGAAATCAAGGAGACTCTTCGCTCGTGGATCGCAGCAGATGATGAGATTCGCGCCCTTCAGGCTCAGATTAAGACCATTCGTGACCGAAAAAATACACTGGGAAGTACGGTGCTTAACTACATGAAACAAAATGAGCTGGGCAATTTTGTTCTTGATGGTTCGCTTGGAACCATCGCGAGGTCGGAGCGCACATCCCGTCCCGCACTCAAGCGGTCAACGCTGAGGCAGCAGCTGTTCCTTCAGTTTGCTGATCAGCCTGAGAGGGTCGCGGAGGCTCTGAGGGCGATTGAGGGTATTCAGGAGGGTGATGACATGTCCGTTGGCGGTACGAAGAGGGACGTCCTGTCCCGTCGTTTGCCCCGCAGTCAGAACATCTCGCTCAATTGAAAATGGATTGGCACTGGACCATCGTTGCCGCTGTTTTGATTACCTACGTTCACACCTTCAACCACTTGGCCGAGCGGTACCTGGATGGGCGGGTGGTGTCTTGGGTGGACTTGGTTCGGGTGACTACCAGTAGTATGGACCGGGAACAGTGGCTTTCCGCTGTTCACGGCTGATCTTGATCTTGCGTGGTTTGGCCTTGGGTGGGACATGTGTGGAACACATCGCGACCCAACTGTCGCGGTTCTCCTCGGGGGTGCTTCCCTTGATGAATCCCTTGGAGTGGAGATGAATGAAACACCAGCGATGGCCATCGCCAGAGATGCTGGACTCGGAGGGCAGGACGGGGTGTTGGCAGTAGGGGCAGAACATTTTGGCAGTTGATGATCTACCGGGACACTCGGCCATTTCCTTGACCTGAGACAATTCGTTTTCACGTCGCCTGGCTCCTCCTCATACCCCAAACCTCCGCTTGAAGTCAGAGAGACTTGCCTTCAGGCTAGGCTTGTTCCACAGAATCCAACGGCTTAACGCACCCGGTGTGTCGGGGCGTGACCAGTGTTCGCCCATGCCTGAGTGACGCTGGATGTATCGCGCACGGCGTGTCTTGTCCTTGTGTTTTGTATAATCCGACATCCCCCTCGCACCAAACGGTACTATCCTTGTCTTGCCATTCGGCAACTCAAAAATAGCATCCCACTTCTTGGCAGGATTGTGTGACCGCCGAAGGGTTTTGAGTTTCATTATTAAGAGGCGAGATTACAACGCGTCCACCCACGCATCCCACTGGTCTCGCGGAACGTCGAATTCCTTGAAGGCCGCCAGAGCATGGGCAGTCTGCAGAATGATGCCACCTTCCATTCCAGCAATCACCGCCATGCGATTCTGAAGCTTCTCAGCCGTACTCAGTTCCGGTACAAATGCAGTATCGAAGCCACACAACACATTTGCCAACCGCGTAATGTGTCCATCGCAGCACATACCCAGAGAGTCTTCCATCTCCTGCCACAGACGAAGCTCTAGCTCACTCTTCACCGGAGACGTCTTGATCTTAGCCCACAAACCGTCAAGTGTTCGCTTGTAGAGGAAATCACCGTCCTGTCGACATGTCCCTGTTCGGTACCAACGCTTGATGTCACGGCAAATGTCGCCAATTCTCTCAATCGACGTCTTCACCCGGCTGTCAATGACAAGGCGTCTGAAGCACGTGTTCAGTTCGACCAACGTGCTTTGGTCTGATGGGACGTCGGCATTCAGCAGAATATCCAGCGACGTGTTCGTATGCTGCGTGACGACTCGCGTGTGGACGTTCTGTCCATCTCGTGTGAAGGCCTCCAGTTCTCCCCGAGGCGGAGCACGATGAAGTCGCGGCGGTGGCGGAAAGTCCTCCTCTTCGAAGATGAGCCAACCGATGTGGCCAATCTCATTCATCGGTGCATGGTCGCCCATGTGGTGGTTCCACAGCTCTGGAATACGTGCTTCCCGAGCCAGAGTCAGTTCGAGGTGACGCACAAGGAATTGGTCGACAAACGGTTGTCCGATCTGCGCCCTCCACTCCGCGACCACAAGAGGCCAAGTGTCACGATTGGCCACCACGAGGGCATCACCTCGCATGTACATTTCATGGAGCATGTCGTTCTGTCGTCGTGCGATGAAAGCTGTCTCGTGTCGGCGGCAGCGGTTGAATTGACCTTGGCGGCTGCGCATACACCGGACATGTACACACCGCTGCTCAGGCGGAAGGTCCGGACGCGGCCGAAGCTCCTCATGGTGAACGCAGTACCCGTGATCTAGGGCGATGCGGTTGCAGTTGCGGCATCGTGGCTGTTGCGGCTGCTGTTGTTCGACGGGAAGGTCGGCGAAGAGACGAACGTTGAGTACGCGGCGGTGAATGCCGCAGAGAAGGTCGTCCCCCCAGATGATGTTGGAGCACTGATGTCCCGCGGCCGTGGCCGCTGCACATTGATGAGTAGGCATGGTGGCTACTGTATTCCTTGATCCAATGTATAGATCCGTTTTCATTGGGGTGGCAGGTATGCAGCCGGATCCACGCCCTCGAGATTTCCGTACAGATGAGCCACGAACTTGTCCTTCCACGGACACGTGATGCCTTCCCAGCCAAGTACATTGACCAGGAATGTACCGGGTCCGTCTCCGATGTCGACAGTGAATCGTAGCCACCCACGCTGTGGCCAGGTGAGGGTGACCTCGTAGGCGTTGTCGGGTACGTCGCAGATGGAGATGTCAGGATGCTCACCCAGTGTGTTGAGGGAGTCAGTGAGTGCTTGGTTAAGGCTGGACATTTTGAACTATCTACACAGGGGGTACTTAAATCCGTTTTAGCGAAAAATAAGTAAGTGAGTGAAGTCTTGTCTTTTGTGTCTAGTGCATACCCTCAAACCAGTGGACAATCAGTCCATGCTCCCGTGCAACCCGAAGATCCTTGAACTCCGGAAGACCCACGTCCCACCCCGGTGTCACCATGAGGTCGTCGATGACAGCGTTCGTACCGAAGAACGGATGCTCAATCACGTGACCCTTGAACCCGTGAGCCAGTGTACACGCCTTGAAACCGCCCACGTCAATGATATGTCCCGAGTTGAGAACGAGATTGTACAGCTTGAGACCATCGTTCTTCCACTCGAAGACCGGCACCGTGCTCTTTCCCGTAGTCCACTCGCCATTTCCATTGAGATACGGATGGTAGGGCGTGATGGTCGTGTTCTTGACCCGACACATCATGAGACTCTCAGTATTGCCGTGTCCCATCGTAACGAGTGCGCCAACAGATGCGGACCCATCCGGAGTCCAAACCCAGTCACCGCGACGGAGATCCTTGATCTTCTTACGAGTCACTTCATCGTGCATGAGAACCGCCGTGTCACCTGCAAAGCATCCACCCGACCATCCACTCTGCGTTGCCTGGCGTAGATAGTTCGTCAGCGTGGCGGATGACGCCTGTGCCGCAACACTGCCGCGGCCGGTGGGGGTGGGTGGCTCCATACCGAGGAACAGCTTCTCACCCTCAGCAGCCAGTGTCTCAAAGGTGCTGCCACCATAGATCAGTGAACCTGGATCCTTGAAGTTCAGGCGGCGCTGAACCTGCTGTGCGCGAAGGTACGACCGAGTATAGTGACCACCCCAGCGGCACCAGAACTGAGGAGCCATGCCCACCTGCCCCTCGGACGAATCAGCCGAGCGAACATCCCGCATCAGCGCCTGGACACGGGGGTCCATGTCGGTCTTGTTCGTGTAATAAAGCTGGTCGTAGATTGTCAGTACAGACTTCATGTCCTCGCCCATGGACATCCCACTGACAACCTGCTCCATCGCAGTCGTGAAGGCATTCCAGACCAGAGGATACGTCTCATCCGAAGGCGTAGGTACAAACTCCTGACCATCAAATGAGACCTTGACAACAGATCCGTGAACAGGCACCTCCACAAGGAAGTTGCGAGGCTGTCCAACCGCGAGTGTTCCGGTGTTAATCGTAGCCACCTTGCCATTCACATCCACATTGATCACTGCATTGCGGCTGCCCGTACTCATGCAGGTTGCCGCCCAGTTAATGAACACCGTGGCGATCATAGACAGATCCGGGATGAAACCGAAGATACCGCTGCCAGAGGTCGGCATCTCCGAGATTCGCTTGAGCAGCTGACTGTCCAGCTCGTAGCCAAACCCAAAGGTAGACAGGGTCCAGGGATTCTTCATCACCTGCTTGGTCAGCCACTTGACCGTACCCACTGTCGGATGGGGGATGACCGTCTCGGCGCCATCCGTCAGCAGTGCAGCGAAGATAGCGTGACCCGCGAGTTCGGGGCGGTTCGCCACATTCATCATCATGGTGATGGCGGCATCAATGTTCGTAGATGCATCAGGCGCAACACCATCGAGCAGATGGTCAAGCCGACACCGACCTGCGTCGTCCATCGGTGTGGGTTCCATAGCCAGACTGGCATCCGTGCTGAACGTGACCAGTGCAAGGGAGTCCTGTGGACCCAGCATCCGCGAGACACAGCGGATAGTGTACTTGGCCAGATCCATGCGCGTGTAGAAGACCTCGGTTGCCGTCTTGTCCACCAACTCAGTCATGGATCCAGAGTGATCCAGACCCAGAATGTAGACACCGGGCTGACGGGGAGCTGAGGGGTCGGTCTCTGCAACAATGTTCACAAACCGCTGACGTCCCTGATAGACCAGGTCCGTTGCCGTGACATTGACCCTGCAGTCCTTGAAGGGATGGGTATCCGACGGTGCAACCGGGGCGGCAACTACGCCAGGGTTAGCCGCCTTCCACTCCTTGACGCGGCGCTGCAAGTCGCGCTCAGGGCGGAAGGATCCCAGCTTGGCGCGGCACGTCGGGCACGAATCGTTGCCCGGGCGGCCCATGTCGCGGTCGCCATGAAACCACTCGTTGATGGCGCTGAGATCGAAGATGTGTCCATTGACACAGCAGTTGACGGGGGTGACGAAGAGGTCCTGCGTGAGGGGGCAGATGAACTCAGAAGGAAGAGACATTTTCAGCGAATGATATTCCATTACCATTTCGCGACTGGATCCGTTTTCCGAAAACGAAGGGTATGGTCTTACCAAAAAGACCGAGAACCCCCTCCCCAATGACTGATGAAATGCTTCCTTCCCAGCTCTTCGCTCCGCGCACCCCGGCCTTCTTCACCACCCCCTGCAAAGAGAGAGGCGATACGCTTCATGATTGATTACTATGCAGTGGTGATAAAGTGATCCGTTTTGAAAACGAACTGTTCAATCTCAGGGTGATATACTATACAATGGACTCCGACAACACTCCGAAGACACGCCGCGAGGACAAGAAGGACTCGCGGACCAAGCGTAACGGCAAGGATCGGCTGGGCAGCGGCAAGGGTACCCGACAGCGAGAGGCCATCGTGGCCACAGGTGCAGCCCGTCCTAAGGGGAAGTAGATTTCTGAAAACGGATTTTCTATGGTCACGGCCAGACCCAAAGCCCCACCCACAAGCCTCCTTCTCTTCTCAAACTTCAACATGGGTTCTTCTAACAGCAAGGTTCAGTGCATCCTTCGCCCCGGCCAGAGCGGTAAGACCAAGAAAATGCAAGACCTCATCCGCGAGTACGCCGACCTCGCGAACATCTTCCACGGCGATGGGAGAACGCCGCTGGACATCGTCATCTGCTCCAACAACCGCAGTCTGGCACACCAGACCACGGTGCGGATGAACAACGACCTCTTTGACTCCGACAGCATCGACGACGATGACTCGGATGACGGACCCGCTGACGCCCAGTTGACCGGTTCGTGCTTCTCGTGGGTTTCCGGTACCAAGGGTATCATCAAGCCAGAGCATCTGGCGTGGGACATCGTCGAGGGGAAGGTCTCGATGGTTGTCTGCTGTGCCCACAAGAAGCGTCTGGACTATGTCTATACGCTTCTAACCAAGCTCAACGAGTCGCGGCGCTACTGCAGCAAGGTGAACATCTGGATCGACGAGGCCGACGCCTCGATCAAGCTCTGGAGCCGCCCGTCCGTTGACGTCACACTGCTGTCTAGTGTGCAGACCGTTACGCTCGTGAGTGCAACCTTCAACACCATCTTGAAGAAGTACGAGCGGCTTCACGTCCTCGGTGACGTCATCACGTACCCGCCTTCGTACCACAAGGTGGCGGACTGCGTCCACGCGAAGCCGCTCGACGAGCCCGGTGACGCGGTTGCCTACCTGGCGGCCGCTCTGGCCAAGAACCCACAGCTGGTTCAGCCCGGTATCCGCCTGTTCGCCCCGGGCGACCACATCAAGATCTCGCACAACGACGTTGCGAACCACCTTCTCAGCCGCGGCTTCGCAGTTCTCGTCCTCAACGGATCTGAGAAGCGGATCCGGCTTCCGGGTGCCGAGCCTTCGATTGTTCTGGCCGACAACGTTGGTCCTGATCCGGAGGAAATCGGGCGACAGATGGCTCGGCTCTACCGCGAACACAACCTTGCACGGTTCCCGTTCGCCGTTACGGGCCACCAGTGCGTTGGCCGCGGACTCACATTCCAGAACGAGAACTTCCTGTTCGACTTCGGAATTGTTCCGCACATCTCGGATCCGGCTATGGCCTACCAGACGGCCTGTCGCATGGCGGGGAACATCCGCTTCCTACCTGGCTACAAGCAGGTGCCGCTGGTGACCACCACTCGGATGTGGACTGTCCTTCTCCGCCAGGAGGCCTTCGCTGTGAACCTGGCTCGGATTGTGAAGGAGCGGAACCTCCTTGACGTGGGTGCAGAGGAGTTCGATGAGGCTGCGGGTATCGCCAACACGGCGTCCGTGCGGGACTACGAGCTGTCGCCGACCTTCGCGACATCGACAGAGGCAGCTGCGTGGTGTGACCGCAACCTCTCCTATGGCAAGTCGGTGTACGGGCTGTATGACGCAGAGGGCAACGCGGGTCTGACGCACATCAAGTACCGTGGCCACCTGCGACCCCTCCTCACCGAGGCCGAACTGCGAGTGTCTGTTCCCGCCACCAACCACGAGGGTGGGGCGTACGCCCGTGTGATGCCCGTAGCATGGCTGGGGGTGCCCGAGGGTGCGGACAAGGCTCGTGTGATGCCGGTCAGTGATCAGCAGGTGATCGTGTGGATCGCCATCTACAAGAAGGACAAGCGACGTGCAGTGACGGCAAGGCAGTTGTTCGGAGGACGCTGAACCTCAACAACAGAACAAAAATTTTTACAATTGAATCCAGATTTCTGAAAACGAATTCATGGCTATCACGACTAAGTCAATAGCCGGTCATCCAAAGTGGCCATCCAAGACACGCTTCCAACGCCAAGATGTCTACGTCTGCCCCCGCCCCCCGCAAGAAGCCGCAGTGGCTCCTCGATGAAGAAGCGGCCGATCCCTCCCTGGCCGCGAAGCTTGACACCGCGCGGGTCGAGGCTGGGAAGGTCGCCGCGGAAAAGGCCGCACGTGACGCAGAACGCGCCGCCGCCTGTGCCGCATGGCATGCCGCTCGTCCCGAGTGGGTCATGCAGACGGTTGAGATTGCCCCTGGCGTGAGGGGCAATGAGCGCGAGTGGGAAGTGCCCCCGAAGACGGGACTTCGCCGCGTCCGCAACAACGCCAAGTGCCCGTATTGCGGCAAGTAGAAAACCACAACCACAAATGAGGCGAAGGATCATTCGAAGGACAACGATGGCGAGTAAGGCTAATCTCCCCCTAAGAACCCTGAGCTGTAGCGCCCGTTCCGCATCCGCCACGCACTAACCCTTTTCTATTTGCCACCGGGTTCCTGATTTCTGAAAACGAATTGTCTGCCATCACGGAACACAGTAGAGTGGGGATTCTAGGTCCCCCGCAGGCCGTTTCGGCGGCCCCGTTCCCGGACACGGGTCTAATCATGTGGTGT
>Ga0136642_1000823_pt1 | contig 14792 bp, 15 predicted proteins | sample LowCatLa1302831Y_FD_115313 | JGI IMG/M metagenome (GOLD analysis project Ga0136642, IMG submission 115313) | Freshwater microbial communities from Lower Cathedral Lake, Yosemite National Park, California, USA - 13028-31Y | ecosystem: Environmental > Aquatic > Freshwater > Lake ... | reverse complement strand
AGCAGGAAAACAAGTACTAGCCGTGATTGAAATTCGTGCTCGTTTTGATGAGCAAGCAAATGTGCGTTGGGCAAGAAAACTCGAAGCAGCAGGAGTTCACGTTGTTTACGGACTTATGGGTCTGAAAACTCATGCAAAGCTTTCATTAGTTGTTCGTGATGAATCCGATGGTCTACGAAGCTATTGTCATATCGGAACAGGTAATTACAATCCTAAGACTGCCCGCATATATGAAGATTTAGGAATTCTTAGCGCCGATCCTGTTCTCACCGATGATCTTTCCAAATTATTCAATCAACTATCTGGTTTTGCACCGCAGTCAACATACAAGCGATTACTTGTTGCTCCAAGAACACTTCGTAGTGGTTTGATTGAAAGAATCGACAAAGAAATAGTAAATGCCAAAGCAGGAAAATTAGCTGGATTGCGCTTCAAACTCAATTCTTTATTAGATGAAGAATTTGTAGAAAAATTATATGAAGCCTCACAAGCGGGAGTAAAGATTGAACTGCTAATTCGTGGAATCTGCGCACTCCAGCCAGGAATTCCAGGAGTATCTGAAAATATTCGAGTTCGTTCGATTCTCGGCCGCTTTTTAGAGCATTCCAGAATTTTCCACTTTATAAATGGCGGTAGTGATGAATACTGGATTGGTAGTGCGGATCTTATGCATCGAAATCTAGATCGACGTGTTGAAAGTTTGGTTCGTATAGAAAACATCGATCACATTGCCTCCCTCAACCAAATTCTTGAAGCTGGGCTTTCAGAATTAAGTAGCGGATGGACATTGAATGGCAAAGAGTGGAAGCGCACTAGTAATGGCCTGCAAGATGTGCAAGCGCAAACAATTGAAATTTTTCAGAGAGCGAGATAAAAATGTCCGATGATCTCATTGTTGTACGAGCTGCTGGTGCGGTGCTGTGGCGTCATGCGGCTGGAAAAAAGATTGAAATAGCAATAATTCACCGCCCACGTTATGACGACTGGTCACTACCAAAAGGAAAACTTGAAAACGGTGAGAGCCATATTGGCTGCGCTTATCGAGAAGTTTTGGAAGAAACAGGCGTTACTCCTATTTTTGGTCCAGAAATTGGCGAGGCTGTTTACCAGGTAGGAAATGAAAAGAAGATTGTGAAATATTGGTCAGCAAAGGCGAGCGACATTACCTATGGTGAGCCGGATAAGAATGAAGTTGATGAGATTCAATGGCTAGATCCAATTACAGCGAAAAAGAAATTGACCCTCGATGATGATCGTTCGATCGTTGATTTCTTTTTAGAATTTGGGATAGATACAAAGGCACTCGTTTTGTTGCGTCATGCAAAAGCTATCAAGCGAGAAGATTGGGATGGCGATGATGGCGATCGCCCTCTTTCACATGTTGGCCAACTTCAATCTAAACGGATATTTGCACTTTATTTTCCTTATGCACTGCAAGAGATTCACTCATCTGATGCAATGCGTTGCATAGAAACAATCGAACCAATGACTCGAGCTTTGAAATTGAATCCAATATTTTCAACAGATCTGAGCGAGTACCGTTACTCAAAGGATAAGGAAGCAGCCCTTGATTATGCACAAGATTTGCTCAATCGCGGTGTTGCGGGAGTGATCTGTAGTCATAACCCCATTTTGCCTAAACTTTTGAAAAAATTAATTGGTAAAAAGAATTTCAAAGAGTTAGACGGAAAACTTGAACCAGCGCAATCATGGGTATTGCACCATCGTGATGGAGAAATTGTTGCAATTGATTCTATTGATGCTCCACAAATTGGCGCTTAGCGCTCCATCCAATCAAGCCAACGCAGAACTAGTCCTTCACGTAGTGCCCAAGGGCAAATTTCTACTTCTTGAACCTGTAACTTTTCAAGAATAGCCCGCGCCACAATTCCACCTGCCAATATTTGATTAGCACGGCTTGCAGAGACACCAGGTAGATCAGCGCGTTCTTTATTATTCATTTCACCTAATTTTGGAACTAGGGAGAGTAGATTTTTTGTTTGTATTTTTTTTGCATTCTCCCCATTGGCAGCAATTCGTGCAAGCGTTCTAAATGTTTTACTTGTTGCGACAAAGTGATCTGCACTATGCAATTTAATTTCATATGGAAGAGAGTCTTGTAAGACTTGATCAACATACATTTCAAGCGCCTTGATTGACTTTGAGCTAAATGGGTCTCCTTTGAGAAAATCCCTTGTAAGTCGGGCCGCTCCTAACGGAAGTGACAACGTGCCATCTGGATGCTCATCATCACCGATAGCAATTTCTAATGAACCACCTCCGATATCGAGTACAAGCAATCTGCCCGCTGACCAACCAAGCCACCGCCGCGCTGCTAGGAAAGTCATGCGCGCTTCTTCATCGCCACTCATGATTTGTAAATCGATATCGAATTCTTCATTTATATGTTTGATAATTGCGGGCCCATTTGCTGCATCCCTAATTGCTGATGTTGCGAATGCCAAAATATCTTCAGCTCCGCTTTGCTGGGCATGTTCTACAGCGCCTTTGATTGCCTCATGGAGAAGCAAGATTCCTTCCCCAGATATTTCACCAGAATCATTCAGGTATTCAGTGAGGCGCAATTCAACTTTAAAATTAGTGCTCGGCGTTGGACGGGCGCCATTATGGGCATCCATGACTTGCAAATGGATGGTATTTGAACCAACATCTAAGACTCCGAGGCGCACGCAGTAAACTTACACGCATCGGCGCCATCGCAGATAAATAGAAGAGATGAGTAATTGCGTGTCACATTCGCACGAAATATCAAGAAGAGGCGCTCTCAAAGCAGCGACGGCAATCGCGGTCTCTTCACTTGCAAATATCTTTACTTTGGAAAATGCACATGCTGCAACATCAGGTGCCGATATTTCACACGGCGATCGTTCAAAACCACAAATAGCTCTAACTTTTCATGGCGCTGGTGATCTTGCAATTGCGCATCAGATTCTTGCAATTACCAAAACTACGTCAACGCCAATTTCAGTAATGGCTATTGGAGCATGGCTCAATACAAACCCTGGTATAGGTAAAGAAATTCTTGACATGGGACATGACCTAGCAAATCACACTCAAAATCATAAGACGATGACACACCTCACTCTCAAGCAAGCTAGCGTAGAAGTCTTAGCTGGCAAGAAATCACTGTCAAAAGTAATCGGAACAAACTACGGGTTCTTTAGACCTTCTGGTACTCAAAAATCTAATTCAATAATTCGTAAAGCTGCAGGAGCAGCGGGATATGCACACTGTATTTCTTATGATGTAGATACTCTGGATTATCAAGACCCAGCGCCTAGCGCCATTGTGAAAAATTGTATGCAGTCGATACAAAATGGCAGCATTGTAAGTTTGCACCTAGGTCATAAAAATACAGTCAAGGCGCTTCCACTTTTGATTCAAGCTCTACACGACAAGAAATTGGTGCCCGTCACATTGACGACACTTTTAGGACAAGTATGAAACGCTCCCTGACTTCTGGCGCTTTTGCGGTGCTGCTTTCGGTAGCAACCATCTTCTCTGCACAGGCGAGTACGACCTTTTTACCAGGAATGCCAGCGGTCCTAGATCCAAATGATATTTATGCCGCCGATAAAGCTAATCAACTATCCGATGTCGTAAAGCAATATCCGAGCCTGATTTATGTCCCAAATACGCAATCGAGTGATGTCACAATAATTGATCCAAAGACGTACAAAATAATTAGCACTACCAAAGTTGGACGTGAACCACAGCATGTCGTGCCGTCGTGGGATTTGAAAACATTGTGGGTCAATAGCGACAAAGGAAATGTACTCACTCCCATAGATCCTTCCACTGGAAAGTTTGGCAAACCAGTCAAAGTAAATGATCCGTATAACTTATATTTCACACCCGATGGAAAGTACGCCGTTGTTATGTCAGAGGCGGCAAAAGAAATCGTTTTCCGCGACCCGCACACGATGAAAATCAAAAAAACTATTTCATCTCAATGTTCAGGTGTCAATCATGCTGACTGGTCACTCGATGGTAAAACGTTTGTTGTCTCCTGTGAATTTAGTGGAGAAATACTTTTAGTCGATACCGCAAAAATGGAAATTCTCAAGAAACAAAAAATTCCTGTGCTCAACAAATCTGCAACCGCAAAGGCTCACAATGGAATGCCCAACATGGGACCGATGCCACAAGATGTAAAAATTTCACCGGATGGGAAAACTTATTACATCGCCGACATGATGAGCGATGGTGTCTGGATTATGAAAGCACCCTGGGGAAAAATGATTCTGCTCAAGACGGGTGTGGGTGCACATGGACTTTATGTCACACGAGATTCACAAAAGTTGATTATTAGTAATCGAAACGAAGGAACAATTAGCGTATTGCGATTTAGTGATAACAAACTCATTGCCAAGTGGAAAATTCCTGGCGGGGGAAGTCCTGATATGGGCGGTATCAGCGCAGATGGAAAAATATTTTGGGTCTCGGGACGATATGACAATGTGGTCTATGCAATTTCATTAATCGATGGCCATCTGATCAAGAAAATAAAGGTAGGCACAGGGCCTCACGGACTCGCTGTTTATCCGCAACCAGGGCGCTATTCGCTGGGCCATACAGGTGTATTTCGCTAACCCATTTCTTTGATTTCAAGATTTAGCCATTCACTGCCATAATTGCGCTTCATGCTTCACGGCATGAGAGGCCTCCCTAGCTCAGTGGTAGAGCGACGCACTTGTAATGCGTAGGTCGTCAGTTCAATCCTGACGGGGGGCTCCATCTCACAACTCTCATATGAGCGATTGGGGAAAATATGCAAGAAGGACATTTTCCGACTGAAGCATTCAAAGATGCTCTTTCTGCCAACGATGAATATGTGAAAAATTTTAAATATAGCGAACTCACTGGTGTCGCATCAAAAGGGATTGCAATTGTTACATGTATGGATTCACGCATTAATCCATTATCGGTTATTGGAATGCGATCAGGAGATGCCAAGATTTTGCGCAATGCGGGGGCTCGCGTGACTGAAGACGTTTTACGTACTTTAGTGCTTGCGACATATTTATTGGGTGTAAATCGTATTTTAGTTATGCCTCACACCAATTGCCGCATGGCAATAAGTGAAGAATCAGATATCCATGACCTGATTGAAAAACAATATGGAGTTGATACAAGAAGTTTAGAATTTAAGACTGTCAGTGATCAAAATAGTGCACTTATTTCAGATGTGAATCGTATACGTTCTTATCCACTCATTCGTAAAGGTGTTGAAGTTGGTGGAGCTATCTACGATGTTGCAACTGGAAAAATTACTCCAGTTGATTGCTAGTTCGACGAATCGGTGCTTTTGTAACTGGATAGCTGAGATCTTCTAAGAACTGAGAGATCATTGCATTCATCAATGTAGGTTTTTCTTTTGGAACCATGTGTGAAGTACCCGGAATAATTGCTAACTGTCCAAGTGGAATTGCTTCATAGAGCTCGATTGTATGGGAATGTTTTATGACATCGTCATCACCTGCTAAAACCAATACAGGGCACTGAATAGTTTTCAGATCTTCAACTGATATATCAGGCTCTGACTTCCAGATTTTGTGCATTTTCGCAATTTTTGCATCCAATGTTTCTGGAGCATCGGGGGATGTGATGGCATATTCTTCACGATCTTCATCCGAAATAGTCCAAGAATCAAATATCTGTGTCACGCCACTGAAATGATAATTCGCTCCAATAGCAACAATGGATCTGACCAACTCAGGGCGTTGAATTGCGATCATGAGCGCGATGATTCCGCCATCGCTCCAACCAATAAGGTGAGCAGGTTCTTTGACCACATCTTCTAAATAAGCGATTGCTTCACGAACTTGATATTCAAAATGATAACTTTCAATTTGATCTGCTGTGTAACCATGGCCAGCACGGTCATAGGCATAAACATGAAATTCATCTTCGACACTGGGGAGCACTGTGTAATCCCAATGTGAAGTTTGACTTGTTCCACCATGGAGCAACACGCACGCTTCACCGTTGTTTGACCACTCATATGAATAGATTTTGTGGCCACGAAGATTGATGTAGCTAGGCACTTTTATAAGGTATCCATAATGTGTCTATTCCCACGATCGAAGGTGATGTAGTTCCACGTCCAATCTGCAATCGTTCCAATTTTGTTTCGACCACCCAATAAGTAGAACAAATGAAGAAACAACCATGCATACCAAGCAAGTATGCCGGCCATTTTGAATTGCTTTACTTCAACAACAGCCTTGTTACGTCCGATTGTTGCCATAGAACCTTTATCTTTGTATTTAAAATCTTTGAGAGCTTCACCTTTAGATATTCGCATAATTTGCTTGGCAACAAATCTTCCTTGCTGCATTGCGACGGGTGCCACCATTGGTAAAAATTTTCCATCTTTACCTTTTATTCCAGAGATATCACCAATTGCCCAGATGTGTGGGTAGTGCGCGACTTGCAGAGTCGATTCAGTTTCTATCCGAGTTCCTGCAAGAGGAAGATTGAGTTTGCTCGCAGTTGGTTCACCTTTAACGCCCGCGGCCCAAATTGTTACCTCTGATGGAATTGGGTCTCCGCTTTTTACGATTATGGAACGGGGTTTTACTTCTTCAACAGCGGTATTGAGAAGAACATTGACGCCCAATTTTTCTAAATCTTTTTTTGTTCGTTCAGAAAGCTTAGGTGAAAACATTGGCAGAAGTCTTGGCCCACCTTCGATGAGATTAATTTTAATATGGGCTGCTGCATGAGCTTGATCATTTTTGAGGGGACCACGAATTAATTCTGCAAAAGCTCCAGCCATTTCAACTCCAGTTGGACCGCCGCCAACAACGGAAATTGAGAAAATTGTGTCATCTTCAAATCGACAAAGATCTTCAAATCGGCGCATTACTTCTGCCCGTATGAGTATCGCTTCGTGAACACTTTTCATACCGAGTGCATGTTCTGTGACTCCCTTGACCCCGAAATCGGCGGTAGCGGAACCCAATGCAACTACTAGATGATCAAATTCAAGAGTCTCACTGCTGTCGAGTTTTACTGATTTATTCTTGTGATCAACAGAGATTGGAGATCCCATTCGAAATTGAACTCCACGATTGCGAAGCGCTCCACGAATGGGATGGGCAACATGGTCGGCTGCAAGTCCTGCGGTAGCCACTTGATAAAGAAGTGGCAAAAATGTTTGAAAGTTATGACGATCAACGAGAATGACATCAGCACTTTCACCTAATTCACGGGCGGCGGTGAGTCCACCAAAACCGGCACCAAGAATGAGTACGCGCGGCTTTCGAGTCGTATCCATTTACCCACTCCTTTGTAACATGCGGAATTATGTAGCTGAGTCTAGGCTTTAGTTCATGAATTCGCGTCTTTATTTAGTGACAGGGGCCTCGGGCTATGTCGGTGGTCGCCTTGTGCGAACCTTGCTCGATAACAATTTCAAAGTTCGGGTATTAGTGCGCGACAGCCACAAAATTATTGGCCAACCTTGGGCTAACGACGTTGAAATTGTTGAAGGAAATGCACAAAACAGAAGTGATCTTGATGCCGCTCTTTTTGGCGTTCATACGGCTTACTATTTATTACATTCGATCAATCTTGGAAAAGATTTTGATGATATTGAAGCAGAGATGGCTCGCACCTTCGCTCAAGCTTGTGAAAGCGCCCACGTAAAACAGATTGTCTATTTAGGCGGTATTGCCAATGATAAAAAAACGAGTAAACATTTAGCTTCACGAGTTGGTGCAGGAAAAGCATTAGCATCGACTTCAGTGCCAGTATTGGAACTTCGAGCAGGAATTATTATTGGGTCAGGCTCAGCATCTTTTGAAATGCTGCGTCACTTGACTCACCGACTTCCGATTATGACAACACCGAAGTGGGTTTCAAATCTTACTCACCCCATTGCAATTCGTGATGTTCTTTATTACCTCAATAATGCTGCTTCGTTGAAAGAACCCGTTGCTAAAATTTACGATATTGGCGGCCCGGAGATTTTGTCATATGCAGACATGATGCAGAAATTTGCCAAACTTTCAGGGCTTCCACGTCGGTGGATTATAAAAGTTCCTGTGCTCACTCCTGGACTTTCCAGTCTTTGGATTGGTTTAGTAACTCCAGTACCTACTGCACTTGCAAGACCTCTCGTGGGTTCGCTCATTAGTGAAGTTGTTGCTGATCCAGCAAAAAGTATTAAAGATCTGATTCCACCACCACCAGAAGGTTTGTTATCTGTTGAAACTGCAATCAATTTAGCCCTCACGAAAATTTCAGATCATAGAGTTGAAACACGATGGTCTGATGCAACTCTTCCAACGGCTCCTTGGCAAAAAGCACAAGGAGATCCTGATTGGGCGGGCGAAACCATTTTGCGTGATCATCGTGAAGCAACCACTGATAAGTCTGTAGAAGCGATTTGGAAACAAATTGAAGGCATAGGTGGTGAACACGGTTGGTTTGGCGCTGATTTCTTATGGTTCCTGCGTGGCTTAGCCGATCGATCCTTTGGTGGCGTAGGACTTCGACGGGGGCGACGCGATGCAGATTTGTTGAGAGTCGGTGAGAGTTTAGATTTTTGGCGAGTTGAGGAATTAGAACGTGGCCATCGATTGAAACTTTATGCAGAGATGATCTTGCCAGGAAAGGCATGGCTTGAATTTAGCGTTGAAGAAAAAAATGGAAAAACAGTTGTTGTACAAGAAGCAACTTTTAGCCCACGCGGGCTCGGCGGGCAGCTCTACTGGTATTCAGTAGCTCCATTTCACACATTTGTTTTTCCAACTATGTTGAGAAACTTAGTCAAGCGGGCGTAGAAATAACGAGTGCAATCACATCGAGTAAAGCAAGTGCCATAACAGCTATAAATCTAAACTTTTCTGGCAACCGTAGAAGAGCAATTCCAATAGTTCCAAGAATAAGCAAGAGGAAAGATCTAGTAACAAAAAAAAGTTGAATGGAAACAAAAAAAAGCAGCAACCCTGCAATGTAAGTACTTTTTTTCGAACCTACTATTTGTGGAAGCCCAGCAATACCTGCAGCCCGATCTCGATCCATATCCTTTATAACATTAGCGAAATGTGCAGCAACCCCTAACCCTGCTCCGCAGATGAGAAGCCATAAAGGTGGCGAAATATTTCGACCTATGGTGATGGATGCAGGAAGCGCAGCAAATGAAACTGCGTAAGGAAGAAACGAAAGTCGATTTGATTTGAAATAAAAATTGTAGGTAACACCTGAACCAACCCCCAGCAAATGCACTAATCCACCCATCAATCCCATTGGACCTAAAAGAGATAAAGCCGTGACAAAAACCAAAGCCACCCATGTTGCTCGCTTAACACTTTTTTGTGAAAGTTTTCCATCCACCATTGGCTTATGTGTTCGTGCTTCTTTTTGATCTTGCGGTAAATCAACTAAATCATTTGTCCATCCCACAACTAATTGCCCGCAAAAAACGGTTAGGGCAATCAACAATGAAGGGCCTTGGCGCCAAAGGCGCAATGCAAGGAGATAACTCACAAGTGTGACCATCAAAGTTGGCCCTAAATGTGATGTGCGCAGTAATCGCATATGAGAAGTCTCCCTTAACATGGCAGACTGCGCCACATGCATGAGTTCACCAAAGATGTCGAGGAGTTGGCACACGAAGTTCTTGCTTACAGCCTTGAGAGATTAAAAAGTGATCCACCACTAGATGGTCCGCGAACATCGCTAGAACTTTTTGCCGAAGTTGGAAACACAATTACTGCGCCAGGGTTGGGTGGGAAAGAAGCTCTCAAAGTATTTACGGATGTTTTAGCCAAGGCTTGTATCTCAACTGATCATCCCCGCAATCTTGCTTTCATTCCATCAGCTCCAACGGAATATGCCAACCTCTTTGATTTAGTTGTCGGCGCCAGCGCACTTTATGGCGGCTCGTGGCAAGAAGGCGCAGGCGCAGTTTTTGCAGAAAACCAAGCACTGCGTTGGTTATCAGACCTTGCCGGACTTCCACAGAGCGCAGGGGGAGTTTTTGTACAAGGTGGCACTATGGGAAATCTTTCAGCCCTAGTTGTTGCACGTGCACAAGCACGCAAGAAATATCCTGAAACAACTCGATTCGCAATTGCATGTAGCGCAGAAGCTCACTCATCTATTGCATCTGCAGCGCAAGTAATGGATGTTGAAATAATTAAAATTATTCCAGATGAAAATGGACGTATGCAAGGTAGCGAACTTGGCAAAGTTATTGATGAATATCACCGATCATCGCACGCTCGAATATTTGCTGTTGTAGCCACGGCAGGAACAACAAATCTAGGAATTATTGATGAACTCGTATCAATAGGAAGAGCGGCACATAAGCGTGACGTGTGGTTCCATGTTGATGGCGCTTATGGGTTAGCTGCACTTTGCGCACCATCAGTTCGAGCATTGTTCAATGGTGTCGAAGAGGCAGATTCTTTTATCGTCGATCCACATAAATGGTTATTTGCGCCCTTTGATGCATGCGCACTTGTTTATAGAAATCCAGAACTCGCACGTGAAGTCCACACACAGCATGCCTCGTATTTAGAAACTTTGCATGATGATTCTTGGAGCCCATCGGATTACGCAATCCATCTCACACGTCGTGTTCGTGGACTACCATTTTGGTTTTCACTTGCTGCATATGGCACTGATGCATATTCCGAAGCGATGGAGCAAACTTTAACTATTGCAAAAGATTCGGCAGAACTTATTCGTAAACATCCAAATCTTGAACTCCTTAGAGAACCAGAACTTTCAATTGTCGCATTCACTCGAAAAGGTTGGAAAAAAGAGGATTACCAAAAATGGAGTGAAACACTTTTGGCTGATCAAATTGGATTTATTCCACCTTCGTCACACAATGGTCAATCAATATTGCGATTTGCGATAGTAAATCCGTGGACAAAAATCTCCGATATTGAAATGATTCTTGCCACACTTTAATTTTCGTTAGCCCCCCAATAAATCCCACACTTATTGCGCGCAATCCCTTACGATTTACATTATGTTTGCAGCAGAAGAATCGGTAGCTCCGAGTACCCTCAGCGAACTCGAAGCCAAGATTCTGGACTTCGAAGCTAACTGGTGGCGATTTGCTGGGGCTAAAGAGAACGCCATCAAAGAGCTCTTTGACCTCAGCGCACCTCGCTATTACCAATTGCTCAATGACTTGATCGACCGCAACGATGCCCTTGAGGCCGCTCCTATGCTGGTCAAACGCCTGCGCCGCTTGCGCGAGGCTCGTATGTCCGCCCGAACTTCTCGCTAAATCAATCTCGTTTTGCCCAATCTCGTTTTGCCCAATCTCGTTTTGCCCAATCTCGTTTTGCACTGTGGGAATGACTCCCGTAGATTTGGCGTTAGCACTCTCGGGGTGTGAGTGATAAAACGCCCCGTTCAAGCACGATCAAACTCGAGGAGTAAAACTGATGGCAAAGCAGATTGCCTTTAATGAAGAGGCCCGCCGCGGATTAGAGCGCGGAATGAATATATTGGCTGATGCGGTCAAGGTAACCCTTGGACCTCGCGGCCGTAACGTTGTATTGGAAAAAAAGTGGGGCGCCCCAACAATTACAAATGATGGCGTATCCATTGCGAAAGATATTGAACTCGATGATCCATGGGAAAAGATTGGCGCCGAACTTGTAAAGGAAGTTGCTAAGAAGACAGATGATGTCGCTGGCGATGGAACAACTACAGCAACGGTATTGGCACAAGCCCTTGTTCGCGAAGGTCTTCGCAACGTAGCTGCTGGCTCAAACCCAATGGCTCTCAAGCGAGGAATTGAAAAGGCAGTTGCAGCAATTGTTACTGAACTCAGTGCAATGGCTAAGAGCGTTGATTCAAAAGAACAGATTGCAGCAACAGCATCTATCTCTGCAGCAGATGCAACTATCGGCGAGATGATTGCTGAGGCAATGGATAAGGTCGGAAAAGAAGGCGTTATCACTGTTGAAGAGTCAAATACTTTTGGACTCGAACTCGAACTCACAGAAGGTATGCGATTCGACAAGGGATATATCAGCCCATATTTCGTTACTGATCAAGATCGCATGGAAGCAGTTCTAGAAGATGCTTACGTACTTATCGTGAACTCAAAGATTGCCAACATCAAGGACTTAGTACCTGTTCTTGAAAAAGTAATGCAATCAGGCAAACCACTTGCAATCATCGCTGAGGATGTCGAAGGTGAAGCACTTGCAACATTGGTAGTAAATAAGATTCGCGGAACTTTCCGCTCAGCTGCAGTAAAGGCTCCAGGCTTTGGAGATCGTCGCAAGGCGATGTTGCAAGATATTGCAATCCTGACTGGTGCAACTGTTATCTCAGAAGAAGTTGGTCTCAAGCTTGATCAGGCCGGCCTTGAACTTCTAGGTCGCGCTCGCAAAGTTGTTATCAGCAAGGAAGAGACAACAATTGTTGAAGGCGGCGGAGACGATGCTCAGATCAAGGGACGCGTTACACAAATACGCTCTGAGATCGAAAAGAGCGATTCAGATTACGATCGCGAGAAATTGCAAGAGCGTCTTGCAAAGCTTGCTGGCGGAGTTGCTGTTATCAAAGCAGGTGCTGCTACTGAGGTAGAACTCAAAGAGCGCAAGCACCGTATTGAAGATGCAGTTCGCAATGCAAAGGCTGCAGTTGAAGAAGGCATTGTTGCCGGTGGTGGCGTTGCACTAATTCAGGCAGCAAAGGTTGCATTTGCAAAGCTCAAACTCGAAGGTGATGAAGCAACTGGTGCAAAGATTGTTGAAGCATCAGTTGATGCGCCTCTCAAGCAGATCGCAGTCAATGCTGGCCTTGAAGGTGGAGTTGTTGTTGAGAAAGTACGCAACCTCGAAACAGGTTTCGGTCTCAATGCTGCAACAGGTGAATATGTTGACATGATCAAAGCTGGAATTATTGATCCTGCCAAGGTAACTCGTTCAGCACTTCAAAATGCTGCATCCATTGCTGCACTCTTTATTACAACTGAGGCAGTAATCGCAGATAAGCCAGAGAAGGCTGCACCAGCTCCTGCTGGCGGTGGCGGCGGAGATATGGATTTCTAATATAGAAATTCACGCTTAGAAGTTACGAAGGCCGTTCTCGATTAACGCGAGGACGGCCTTCTGCTTTACCCTTATGCCATGGCCTTCAAGAAAAGTTCAAAGAGTACAAGCGCGCCTTTTGATGCAACTGAACTAGTTCGCGCTGCTCTTTTACTTGAAGCAGAAAAATCAGAACATGTTGGCGAATATATTTCGGCAGAATTTGATGATGAAAATCGAGTTGCGACATATTTATTTGAAGCGAATTTGCCTGGTTATAAGGGTTGGCGCTGGTGTGTCACCGTTGCAAAAGTTGATGAAGAGTCAGATGCAACTGTTTGCGATCTCGTAGTTCTTCCGGGGCCAGATGCACTCCTTGCACCAGACTGGATTCCATACATTGATCGCATTCAACCTGGCGATGTTGGTGTTGGCGACATTGTTCCAAGTTCACTTAGCGATACACGTTTAGTTGCAGGTGCACAGGCACTTCCTGCTGATGAAGAATTAGATACTGCACTTGCAATCGAATTAGGTTTTGGTCGCGCACGTGTTATGTCTATTGAAGGTCGTGATCAAGCAAGTAAGCGTTGGTATGAAGGAGATCGCGGACCTAAAGCACCTATCGCGCAATCTGCACCAAAGCCTTGTCACTCATGCGGCTTCTTTTTACAAATGGCAGGTTCATTGCGTTCATCATTTGGTGTTTGCGCTAATGCGATTTCACCAGAAGATGCTCGTGTCGTATCTGTTGACCACGGCTGTGGTGCGCATAGCGAGGCCACTCTCTAATATTCCCCGCATAAAAAGGGGTTACGGCAACCATGTGTTGTGAGATAAACTTGCCTCATGCCCGCACCCCTGCGGCCCACACGAATACTGAATTAGCTAGGAGCCCCCGCCATGCCTACAGGCCGCGTCAAATGGTTTAGCCTTGAAAAAGGTTTTGGATTTATTGCATCAGAAGAAGGCGAAGATGTTTATCTCGCTGCAAGTTCACTTCCTGCAGGTGTGTCCACTGTAAAGCCTGGAACAAAACTTGAGTTCGGTGTTGCAGATGGCCGTCGTGGACCACAAGCACTCTCTGTAGTAATTGTTGATGCGCTACCTTCACTTGCAGAAAATAGTCGTGTGAATTCTGACGATCTCGCTGCAATGATTGAAGACACAATTAAAATTCTGGACAAAGTTGGAAATGGTCTTCGCCAAGGTCGTCATCCAAATGCTACCGAAGCAGAACGCCTCGGTCGCGTACTTCGTGGAATTGCTGGTCAGCTAGAAGCCTAAATGCCACTTCGTCTAGACCTGCGAATTGTGTAACGGATTCCTATTACACCCAGTGCTGCCCCAACAAAGCATGTCCAAATAATCTTTACAACCGCACCAAGTAAAATTGCGATAAATCCTGCCACCAGCCAACAAATGGTTCCGAATACGACTAGGGTTACAGCAGCACGCAAGTTAGTGGTCGATGTTGTCATGAGAGAAGAGTAATGCGTCTTTCGGTAAAGGAAAAAGGCAATTGGCGCTCATTTCGCCATAGAAACTTCCAAATACTTTTTCCTGCAAATGCAGTTTCAAATATTGGTTCGTGGGCTCAACGCATCGCACAAGATTGGCTAGTCCTCGAACTCACTCATAGCGGAACATATCTAGGTTTGGTGACCGCGCTTCAGTTTGCTCCAGTATTGTTTTTTAGTTTGCACGGCGGCGCACTTGCCGATCGTTTCAATAAAAGAAAAGTTTTGATTT
>Ga0136642_1000822_pt1 | contig 14792 bp, 14 predicted proteins | sample LowCatLa1302831Y_FD_115313 | JGI IMG/M metagenome (GOLD analysis project Ga0136642, IMG submission 115313) | Freshwater microbial communities from Lower Cathedral Lake, Yosemite National Park, California, USA - 13028-31Y | ecosystem: Environmental > Aquatic > Freshwater > Lake ... | reverse complement strand
TCCTCCTCCTCCTCCTCCTCCTCCTCCTCCTCCTACTCCTCCTCCTCCTGCTGACGTGAAAGATAAATTAAAAAGAATAAAGGGTTTAAATAACAAATTTACGGCAACAATTGACGGTGCGCCCACAAATTTCACCATTTCAGGTACAAATGTACTTATAACAACAAATATTATAACCACGTCTGTGTCTCTTAAAGAGTTTTATAATATACTGGGAGAAATACCTATATATAATATAAATGCGACACCTACGCAAGGACCTACGCAAGGTGGAAGCAAAAACCGCAAATCAAAGCGTCGTAGCTACAAAAAAAATAAACGTAGAAACACAAAACGCAGACAATATCGTTAAACACTAACCGTCATCTCTTCTCTAGAAACCATGTTTCTCAAAAACGCCATGATCTGATCCAGCCATTTTCGACCAGCGTCGCCCAGATCCGCGGGATCAAACGTAGCGTCCTCGTTCGTATTGAGTCGCAAGACCGGTAGCTCCGGATTATCGACTAACCACCGTTGGTGATATTCCCGGCACTTCTTCAAATAATCCAGCGCAATCGTCGCCTTCCCATCGCACGTCTCCCCATCGCGCGCCCTAACTCCGATCCGGTCGAAACAGACTTCGGCATCGGAATCCACGTAAACCACCGCGTCCAATTTAAACGACTCTTCGTATTCGCCAAAGAATCGTTCATATATCTGATACATCACGTCTTCGATCAAGCCGTCGTCGTGTAACATCTTCGCGAAAATATGTTTATCGGCATCGAGCGATCGTTCGCAAATCACTAGCTCGCAGTCCGGGTTTTCTTGAATCAGTTTACGGATCAAATGCAGGCGCGTGGCGTAAGCCATGATCTGGAATCCAAACGCGTATTTCTTCGGATCCGCGTAGAATTTCGAGAGCATCGTCTCGCCGCTTGCGTCCTTGATTTGTTCCCAGAGATCGACGGGTTCTCTCAGAAATATCCACTTCGAATTCGCTGCACACTTGAGCTTGAGCTGTTCCAAAAGCGTTGTTTTGCCGGCGCCGATATTTCCCTCTAAAGAAACGATCTTTAGTTTATTAGCGGGGTTTTTGCTAGAATCCAAGCAATATTTATGGTAAGCAGACACAAACGAGGTTTCAGAAAGACTTGCGAACAAAGAACTCATGGTTTTATGTTATAGATACATTTCTGAAAAATGTATTTATACGAATCAATTTTAACGACGTCTGGTAGCGCGCATTTTTCTGAATCCACCGGTTTTCTTTCCCGATTTGGTCTTGGTCTTGGTTTTGTTATGTTTGGACGCAGGGAAGCCACCCAGTTGTCCACCTTCGATTTCTTCATCGGTGCCTCCGGGTCGTCCAATGACATATTCTAAGACTTTTACTCTTTTCTCCAATCTTTCAAGTTTAACTTCTATATTTCCTTCCGGATCCGCTGCCTGTATATCTGTATTTGCTGGGTCCCCGCCATTCCCAGAAGCCTCGGTGTCGTCACCGCCACGAACCTTCTTGGGTTTGACATTCAATTTACCACCCTTTAATTGCGCATGCAAAGCCCTCGTCGCAGGATCCTTCATAGCATCGCTCAATTTACCGCGACCGTTCGAATACTTTTGGTTAAATATCATTCCTACAGCTTTCGACCATTCGCCTCCCATTATATATTATACGCGCAGATATTATTGGTCAGGACGTTTCATTTCTGGACCTGAGTTATCACACTTAATAAAATCCCTGATTTCGATTAAGCATAATGCGGGTTCCCTTATGACGCCCGGTTCCCTTATGACGCCCGACCGTAAAACCAAGAGTTTCTTATCTTTCGGATGCATACATCGAATCATCTTGTCCAAGAGATCACTACATTTATCCCGATCCATTTATAATTGGTAAACAAAATCGATAATTCCAAGATTATTACCATCCGATTCTGGGCTTTACCAGTAAACCGCTGGGTTTGAACCGTAAAATATCCAGCACTTTTCGTGAAGTAGGGAACTCATCGTTACCATAAATATCCTGTAACAAGACCCATTCAAAGAGTCCCCCTGAAAACACGTAAACTTGGCTAAATCCGAGAGCGGTTAGTTGACGTTGTTTCTTATCGACGCTCGGATCGGAGGAATTTCGACCATATATTATTAAGATCTTGGTGGTATATTGGTATCCCGCCAGCAATTCGTTAATCACGCGTTCTTCTTGGTCGCTCGGTAACGTCGATTTGATTAAACAATCTTGGTCCGCGATCGATAACGTATTAATAAGAATATGGGATTCGGGATTTTTTATCGCATGATGGACGTCTTCGAATCCGATTTTTGTGGATTTCGTTTCGAACCAATTTGTGAACATATAAGCTGTATTTAGTCGATAGAATATTTGGGTAATCTGTGCGCACCGAGCTGCAGATTTCTAACCAAAGTATTTTTTAGAAGTGCGCGAAAAGGCGTGGTCGCCCCAATGCCACACTTATGCCACGCTTTTTCGCGCTGTTTTAAAAATTCCACATCATACACTGTCTCATTATTTTGATAATTATAAGAAATATTTAAAATAGCAGTGGCGACGCTATTCCGCGCCGTTTAATTCTTGGAAATAGATGTGGAAGGAAATCGGAACTTAAAAATCGGTTTCCAAATAAGTTTACGAGCTAAATGTTATAAAAAGAGTCTTTAAATATATTACGGGCAATACGTGTGGAAGGAAATAGGAACTTAAAATCAATTCAGAAATAAGTTCCTATTTCCTTCCAAGATATTAAATATATTTTGGTTAAAAATCGATGTTTCTAATAAAAATATAATTAGGGGTTCTTGGAATTATTCGAAAAAAAGACCCACGGGAAAAAAATGGACATAGTCGGGTATGTCCATTTTCATAAAACGGTGATCAGAATTCCGGAAAAGTGTAAAACTTGAGCTGTTGGTAATGAATACTAAGACCTACCAAAATAATCACGCAAATCGCGACTGCATAACTTTTTTCCTCGAAATTGAGGGTTCGAAACGCGTGGTCTACTTATGCCACCGATTTAGCACCGAAAACACCACCATATCTTGACTGTATATATGCTAACATACCCGAACATTGATACACAGGTCTGTTAGCGTAACTACCATTTATGCCACATTATGCCACCGATTTAGCACCCTCTGACAAAGATAAATCTCTTAAAAAGTCGATTTCTAAGATAAATATATTTGGTCAATCTTGGAATTTCACGATTATCCCCGAAAAAAAGGACCCACGGGAAAAAATTGGACATCCCCCAACTATGTCCAATTTTAAAAACCTAGGGTTAAAAGTTCGGAAAAACCGAAAAACTAACCTGTTGGTAAGATATGATAAGACTCGCGAAAATAATCGTTCAAAAATTGTTACGATAAGTTTTCGGACCCGAAACCGAGGTGTGAAACCTGTGGTTTATTTATGCCACCGATTTATCACGGAAAACACCAGTTTTTATTGACTGCATATATGCTATTATTTTATATACCATAATTTACGTTTTGTTAGCATAGTCACTGTTTATGCCACATTATGCCACCGATTTAGCACCCTCGTTCCGATTTAGGGTGTTTTTTCTGTGGTATATTTATACCACATGGATCTCACCAATTTTCCCGTAAAAAAATATAGTTGCGAGGTCTGCTCGTTTCATAGTAACAAAGCTGCCGAATTCAATCGCCATTTATTAACAAAGAAGCATCTTAATGCCACCGACCCTGCCACGGAAAAAGCACCACACCATAAATGCGAAAAATGCAATAAATTATACGCGGATAGAAAGGGACTATGGTGTCATAAACGGAAATATCATAAAAATCAAGATAATGATATAGTTTCTAAGGAAGAGTTGATCATCGAAATTCTCAAAGAGCTCGCAGTAGCGCAACATGCGAACACCGATCTCCAGAAACAGATGTTGGAGCAGCAATCCATGCTCATCGAACTCTCCGGTAAAGCGGGTAGCTCCATTACCACCGCCAATAGTTATAACAATAATACCTTCAACGTCAATATGTTCCTGAATGAATATTGTAAAAACGCTGTCACAATAGAATCGTTTATTGATTCGATTGAAACGACCCGAGACGACGTGATGTATTTGACGCGCCACGGAAACAAAGCGGGAATGACCAAGATCATCACGAGCGCCCTTGGACAACTCGGTGTAACCGAACGCCCGATTCATTGCACGGATTTGAAGCGCCATACCACTTATATAAAAGACTCCGAAGGCTGGAATAAAGAACAAGCCCAGGAGAAACTCCGCCGACTATTATGTAATACACAGCATAAGTGTTTACAGCGGGCGATCGAAATCTTGGACTCCAACCCGAATTATCAGAAGAACGGCACCCCGGAATACGAAGAACGAATCAAGATGATGTCCGAGGTTACGAGCGACGAAGGCGAGGAACATGTTTTACGTAAGATCCAAGAAACCGCACAACTAAATCGCGAGATCGCTACTTCCGGAAACGCAATTATCGTTTAATTATTTATGTTAAAAGGAGGGGTCTGAAATCCATAAGGGATTTTGACGGAAGGGTCTGGAAATCCTTTTGCTTCGCTAAGGATTTCTGATGATCTTGGTTCCCTGCAAAAATTGAATTCAGAATGGATATAAACAATCACCAATAAATCTTACTAGAAACCAACGTTTTTCGAATCATGGATCTAAAGCAAACCAAACTCACTAAATCCGAATGGATGAACATCGAGATCCCCGTCTCGGACCAGGAGAAGTCGATATTACACCTCATCGTCGATGGATATCATGACGTCAACCTCCGACGTAATGACAACGTTTCGCTACTATCGCATATGAAGATGGAGTATAGTCCGGAAATTGAGAAACAACTGTACAAGCAGTATTTCGAGAAGGATGTCGATACCCTCATCGCCAAGCAAATGTCGAATGATTCCGATTCCGATGACCCGGTGAACCCTTCGAAAAACAAAAAACAGAAAAAAGAAAAAAAGGACCCGCCTCTAAAAACGCGCGATCTGATCCGGATTCAGAGTATGGATGCGAAATTAGATCAAGACCGCGCGCATATTTACGAATTCTTGGTCCTAGAGTTCTGTAAGGAGATCCTCAAAGGTTCCAAGCCCGCGTTTTATTTGTATACCTTGATCCAAATCAAGAAATCCACCATCACTCTGGTCAATAAGTATGTCATGGAGTTCGCCGACCGTGTTATCGCCAAGACCGTAAAGACCATCGCAATGCACGACGTCCTGAGATCCGCCCATGAGTTCATCGAGAAGAACCGGCATCTTCTGAAATACGAGGATAAGACCCTATTTGATCACCAAAAACAGCTATTCTCTATATTCCGCCAGGCGCCCTTGGATCCGAAACTGGTGCTCTATATTGCCCCCACGGGTACGGGAAAGACGCTTTCACCCCTTGGTCTCGCGGAAAAGCACCGGGTGATTTTCGTGTGCGCAGCGCGCCATGTGGGTCTTGCCCTTGCAAAGTCGGCGATTTCGGTAGGCAAGCGCGTGGCTTTCGCCTTTGGTTGCGATACCGCGTCGGATATTCGTCTACATTATTTCGCGGCGTCGGTCTACACGAAGCATCGCAAAACCGGAGGTATATACAAGGTCGATAACTCCGTGGGTGATAAAGTCCAGATAATGATTTGCGACGTCCAGTCCTATTTGACCGCGATGCATTATATGTTGGCGTTTAGTCCCCTCTTGGAAGACGAGACGGGTACGCCCTTGCCTAAAGATTCGGATTTAATTACGTATTGGGACGAGCCCACGATCAGTATGGATTATGCGGAACATGATCTCCACCCGATTATTCATCGGAATTGGACCGAGAACCGGATTTCCAAGATGGTGCTTTCGTGCGCTACGCTTCCCAAGGAACAGGAAATCTTGGATACAATTACCGATTTCCGCCAACGGTTCGACGGCGCGCAAATTCATTCAATTGAGAGCTACGATTGCCGGAAGTCGATCGCGGTCCTGAATAAGACCGGACATTCGGTCTTGCCGCACCTCCTTTTCAAGGACTACGACCAACTCCAGACGTGTGTCACGCATTGCGAAAACAATAAAACCTTGCTAAGATACTTTGATCTCCAAGAGATTGTCCATCTGATCGAGAAAGCACAACCGCTTATTCCGGAGCAATATAAATCGGAGAATTACTTTAATAAATCGATTTCTGAGATCACGATGAACTCTCTGAAGCTCTATTATTTGAAGGTTTTGCGAAACATCGGACCCAGTAACTGGACCGCATTGTTTGACGAGTTATCCCGGAACCAAAGACCCAAGTTTTCCAAGACCAATATTTCCAAGACGAAGAGCGTGGATTTGAGCAAACCACTAGCATGTACGCAACCATTTGGAAGAAGCCAGTCTCTGGCGCAGCCTTTGGTACAGCCTTTGGCGCAACCGAAGGGATCGCAACCTTTATCAAGACAGCAATCCGTGGCATATCCTCAAGCGCCGGCTCCAGTGCAAACACAGAACGCCTCGAATGGTATCCTTTTGACAACTGAAGACGCACATACGTTAACAGACGGTCCCACGATCTTCCTCGCGGAGGATGTAAACAAAATCGGTAAGTTTTATATTCAACAAACCAACATTCCCGTGAGAATTTTCCAAGGCATTTCGGATAAAATCGCGCAAAACAGCGCACTTCAACAAAAAATCGATGTTTTGACCAAGACCTTGGAAGATAAAGCGTCGGGTGAGCTAGATAAAGAGAAGAAGATCGAGCGCGACCAACTCCCTCCTGAAGTCAAACGTATTATGGAGCAAATCGAAGTCGTCCGCGGTCAAATCAAATCGGTGGCAATGGAACCAGTTTATATACCGAATACGACACAGCATCAACGGGTTTGGGTACCCTCGGACAATACTGTGCAAAATGCGTTTGTTCCCGCGATGGATGAAGAGTCGGTCAAAGATATCATGGGATTGGACGTTTCGGATCAAATGAAGTTGCTTTTGTTGCTCGGGATCGGAGTTTTCACCAAGGACGCGTCGATCATGGGAGACGGTTTTGATTCAGTACAAGCTTTAGCAGCCGAGTCTAAGACAGGGCAAGCTTTAGCAGCCGAGTCTAAGACAGGGCAAGCTTTAGCAGCCGAGTCTAAGACAGGGCAAGCTTTAGCAGCCGAGCGAACAAGCGGGCAAGCTTTAGCAGCCGAGCGAACAAGCGGGCAAGCTTTAGCAGCCGAGCGAACAAGCGGGCAAGCTTCAGCAGAAGAGTCTAAGACAGGGCATTTGGCGTATATGGAAATCATGAAACGCCTGGCATATCAACAGCGCCTCTTCCTAATTCTGGCGTCCTCGGATTATATTTATGGAACGAATTATCAGTTTTGCCACGGGTTTATAGGAAAGGACCTGAATAATATGACGCAACAAAAGACTATTCAGGCGATGGGACGTATTGGTCGAAATCAGATGCAACAGGAATATACGATCCGATTCCGTGACGACGAGATGCTGACACAGCTATTCCAAGCGCCTACGGTAAACCCAGAAGCTGATGTCATGTCGCGCTTGTTCTCGAGCTAATAAGTAGACCTGCAAAAATTGAAATCGATGTAATTCATTAATAATATCAGAATCATCCAGTCATGGACAATCAAACACATAATAACGTAAGCAAAGAAGAAATCGGAAGTGAATTATATAGTCTCAAGTTTCGATTGGAAAGCGCACTACAAATAATGTCGATGTATTATTATAAGGATCAACGTGGAGATTATTGTATATCTACCGAAATGAAAGATATACAAAACGTCGCGAACGAATTGCGAGTTTTGGCAGAAAAAACGAATAACGTCCTCAATAAAATCGATTCCCATAATTAAAACGAAAAAAATTGAAACCCTTATTTTGCAATTTTTTATTCCAAATTAGCCAGACCGAATGTACCATGTTTCATCACCACCAGAGTCCCCTGGATAAGTTCAAGACTATCTGCGGTAATGTCCGCTTGTATAACAAGAAGGACGTCCCCAAGAAGGCACAGGAGTGCAAGGAGATCCTGAAGTCCTTTACCAAATGTATGTGTGTACAAATCCCCATCGCCAACGGGTTTTCACCCGACCTCTTACATTTTGTCATTACCAAATGCAAGCAGAACTGCGGACTATGCCAATACAAAAACCCCAAGGACATGATCCGATTCATGAGCAATTTCGGCTACCATGCGATAACCAAGATCATGCCCATCAAGCAAATCATTGGTTCGTTTGAGATCTTGGAACACGTCATCCAAAACCACCTACATGAGATGCCAAGGTGTGATGTAGTCAAGATTACCGAGAAAGAAAAGGACCCATTGATTTCCCATAAAACAATCTCGAATATCCTGGATACAATTTATCAGTCAGAAGACGATTCCCAGATCCCACGTCTGAATGCGTATGTTTTGCTCAAAGCATGGATCAAAGAACCTAGCATCATCGAAGACCACTGGGACGCGCTCTACCATTTCGTCTTGGAACTCCATGCGACAAGTCGAGTGAACATCTTCGAGAAGTCGGATCTCCAGCCCCTTTTCCAGTATAAACCCGATGAACTCTTCTCGGTAGCTTTCAATAACGCTTGTCATACACGGACATACGATTTTGTGAATTTCCTGATCGATGTCCAAGATAGCGTCCATATCACATTCGATCAAATCCACTACCTGGATCGGTTTCCTAATGAAGTCAAGCAAAAGATCATCGGGAAGATGGAGAACCTACCAGAGCTCATTTCGCTAAGATACCACGCGTCTATTAGAAATGATCGCGTGGCTGACCAGTGGGATCTCTGCGTCTTCCCCGCGAATATCTTGGAATCTATGGTGATACTCAATGGTGGCTCTCACGATTTGATCGAGATCTTAATGGACCGCCATCGCGTCTACATCGTCTACGAGGACGAGAATGGCGAAGAGATGGGCGTGGATGAGGGCGGACTCACAAGGGACTTGTACACGACGTTTGCACAGCAGATTCGCGATAAATTCGAAGACGTGGATGGATATTTGATGCCTAAGCGCGGAAAGACGTTGCGCAAGGACGAGTGGGTTATCATCGGGGTCATGATTGCGAGATCAGTGTTCTGTGAGAATATCTCCCCGGGATTGAATCTACATCCGATTCTGGTCTATCTCATGCTGAACGGACATGAGGGCATCAAGGTCCAAGACTTGCTTGCTATCATGAAGCCCTTTAGCATAGACTGTTTGGATTATATGTCCAAGATTCTGGACATGCCCGTCCTTGAATACGAACAGTTTATGGATCTTCAGGGGGAGGATCCTACGATGGATCCGCGTAGGTATGCAATGAATTGTATCGTAGAGAAATATGTCTCGATTCCGGTGCAAGCTCTTGTCAAGGGATTTCGCGCACGCATGAACGTCCAGGATCGACTCACGTATAACCTTCAACTCCAGAACTTCCATTCTTATTTGTGCGGAACGGTTTCGTATAACATTATGAAGGCGAACCCGTTCTCCCTGAAAGAGAATCTGGAGGTGTTTTATTCGGATGCGGATAGTCCAAAAATGAACGACGCAACCCGGGCGTTTAGCGAGACCCTGGTCGAAATCTTGGACCACTTGAATACTACGGATGTGGATAAACTCAAGGCGTTTCTGAAATTCTGGTATGGGACATCGTCGATCCAGAACTTTGATAATAAGAAAGCGACCGTCCAGTTCCTGAGAAATGACGGAACCAGCGGTTTCGATTGTTTCGAGAGTAGCACGTGCTTCTATAAGTTGTATGTGTATCAGAAGATCGCCTTGGATAATTATCGAAACAAGACGAAGCTGCGCGAAAAAATTACGCAAATGATCGATACGACTCTGGCGAACCAGGCGCTAGTAGAGACCGCGGGTCTCAATATGCAGCAGAGTTAGATGAGGGCGGCTTCGCTTTACTCCCCCTCCATGAAAAACCTAATTAGTTTACCTCTCTATTGTTACGTGTAATGCTTTGGTAATTTTATAAGAAAAATATGTTTTTTTTATAAACTTTTTGAGATATCCGAGTAAAATATTTAGTTTTTCTGAAAGAGGAGTTCGGGGAACCTTAGGTAAAAGCGAAGCGCCCTGAGTTAATGAATAATTAGAATATTTTTTTGCGCTTTATAGTCGAGTTCCGAATATATTCCGTATCGCTGACCGGTGCCATATCTAACATAACCTTCTCTAACCGTTAACACCATGAATCTTCCAGTAGGAGCCTTAAACCAAACGCATCCGCGTATGGGGTTCTGAAAACAATCACAGTGGACTTGTTTAATAAGCGGGCGCTTTTTCAACATGGTAAATCTTGGATCGGATTTTGGGATACGACGTATATTGATATATTTATCATTGCGCCATTCGGCTTCGCCAGTATATAGTTTGATGACATTTACGATATCCTCAGGGAGAACGGATTTCAAAACACTCGTCATGATGGTTAATTTTCGCAGTTCGTTACAAAAGATAAATCGCATCAATTTTTCTCGAAAATTATATTCGTTTATTATATAAAAATGGAACAAGATGCGATATCATATAATAATGGTCAACCTTCAGAGGTAACGTCAAATGACAATGGCATTACACCTGACCAAAAAAACATACATTCCCGATAGTGAATTGGCAAACTATATGATTAGCATGTATAATTGTGTTAAAGATAATGGCAGTTATGATAGAAATGTTACATCAGATGCTAATGCTATAAAAGATTACCATATATATAATTCAATTGATAAAATTGTAGAACAGTTGCGGATGAAAATAGTTTTTAATGGCGATTTTAAAAATGAAAACATTTCCATTGAAAATGTTAAGACCTGGTTAAACGATGAAAAAGAATTATTAAATAAAGAAGTTAATCCCCAACGGGTTAAATTATTAACACCAACAATAGACAAAAAGATAGAAGAAATTAATAAATTAACACAAACACAAACACAATGTACAAAAGATACAGTATTGAACATACTTTATAACGATCATGTAATGTTGAAAGAAATACGCCAACTAATGATGATGGTACAACAACGGACAACTCTTTTGAGTCAAACTGCATTTACGCCCAGTTCAAAAAGACTTATAATTTATACGTCTTTCTATAGCGTTCTCTATATGTATTTATATTCTTTAGGAGCTTTAGGAGAGGAAAATGTTCTTACGTATTTAAAAGATGGAAAAAAAAACGTTCACCGAAAATTGTAGATCTTTTACTTCCACCTAAACAGTATGAATTGGGGCTGCGTTTAGTTACGGATTTTTTAAGTCTGACAACGCATCGAGACACTAAAGCTGAATTAAGACAACAATCTCGCCTTGAACTACCCGAACTACAATTTGCCAAAAATAGAGCGGGAGGTATAAAATCAACACGCGTAAAAAAACTGCGTGGTAAAAAACTCGTTACACAAAACGAAGGTTTGGTAAATATTAATCTATTTTTTACATCTTTTTTTCATTAAAACTCGGGACTTTAATAAAGAAACGATTCTTCCATTGGAATCATCACTGCACGAACCAGCCAACAGGAGAAAAAGTGGAAAAAAAGATATCGTCTAGGAAAACGAAAAAATACACTAGATACATGTTTTTTATTTTTTACATCTTTGCGCATTTAAAGTGCGAGTGGTAACCGTTGCATTTGCACAATTAAATCGTTCCAGAATGTGAAATTTATCAGTGCAAAAGTGTTAAATTCACCAAAAGTAATTAGGATTCGGGTTCAGTTCATACCCCATATTATCATCGGACCAGTTTGACATCGTATCGTAGTTGTCGTCGTCTGGGAACTCGTCCTGGTCAATGCATCGGCACAAAACCCGATGATCAAGTGCTACCAAGTAGTTCCCGCAACAGTTACAGTTCATGCTGGTAATATATACTCCCCCGGGAATTCCGCGGACACAGAACTCCCAGTTCTCCGACGTCTCTGAAAACCGCTCACCACCACAGTTATTGAGACGGGAGATGGCGCGCGAGAACGTCTTGACAACTCCGCGCTTCGCCGCCTTTACAGACGCTGTTACGGCGTCATCGAAAGCGTAATCCTTGATCACCTTCACGACGTCCATAGGTAACAACATCCCCTTGACCCCCAGACTATGTACAATTAGCTGCTTTTCGATACTCATTTTGATCGGTTGATTTCAATTAATTGATTTGGAAAAGGCTTTTCAATTTTCTCATCAGGGATCTAGTGATACGTATAATGCCCTAAATTTTCGCCTAAGGATTCAGTCTGAGCATAGTTCTGTGTGAAATCAATACTGTATCGCAAAAACCCGACTAATGCCCTTTGTGTCGGCATATTATCAACGCCCATTTGCGCTAGCTGAATACAGCTCGAATTGATGGAGGACGTCTTGAATGTTCTTTCGAAAAGCCGAAGCAAAAGCGAACAGTTCATACCCCGGATCACGTCATATTGCCTGTATTGATAAACCAAATTATACGTGTATATTGAGTATCCATACCATTGATAGAAACAATTTATGTAGACTGGGTGCCGATTCAAATATCGCTGTATTTTGTTCGGAATGCGCTCTTCTAATTCAAATTCCATAGTATTAGGGTGTGAAAATCGGATGAAGTTACATATCATGAGCCGATTAGCTTTTATATCGTGTTTGACCGCACATTCGATAATATCCTGAATCAAGTATTTTATGTTTTTGCCAGCTCCAATATCTAAATCAAACAATAATACGTCTATATGAGGATTCGATAACAATACGGCAGCGAGGGCGGGTTTATATAAATCATCGTTCGGCGAAAATCGATCGACCAGAATCACCAACGCCTTTGATTCGGTATTACGTAGGAAAGCGGGGATCATTTGATAAGAAGCGTTGGAATGATATACCTTGTTTTTCGCCTCATATGGGTGGTTGAATCTCTGTTCTTTTTCGTTGAGTTTTCCACCGATCGAAAGATAAACGCGCGTATATTGGGATCCAATCCAGTTTTCGGAGAACCAAGCCCCTAAATTTTCTGAGATTTCGTGGATTGTCATTTCATTGTAATTGCATATTATAAATTACAATGAAAACTAATCAATTTTAGGAGGGAACCGTAGGTTCCCTTCCGAACTCTCCCTTTTTATCTTTTCCAGACATGTCAACCGTTATCCTACAATTGCCCATGCATTTTTGGCAACAATAAAGATTAAATTTAATTAGTTTTGTAAGAAGGATTTTCAGACCTCCCTTTTTCTTATCGTTTTTTCGAGATCCTTTTCTTAGAACCCCGGCGTTTCCTGGAACCACGTTTTTTCCCGCCTCTTACCTCCTCTTTTTTCGATTGTTCCATTTTGTCTTTTTCTTCCAACTCTTTTATTCGAGCGGCTGACTCTTGTTCTTCCCTCTGAATTTCTTGACGATCATTCGCGTCCGAACTAGGCGAAAAAACGCTCGGTAATTTAATACTAGAAATCGAATCACCAACTCTCTCCACTGCTGCCCCCACGCCGTATTCTTTGTCCGCAATAGTGGCGTACGTCATTACACCTAAAAATATAGCCACCATTCCAAATGAGGCAATCGGAATGCCCTGATAACCGACGTGCACCGCGCTATCTAGATAATTCGCCGAATTAAATGCATTTTGTAGTTTCGTCATTCCGTTATTGAAAAAATCTTGAACTTTATTGAACCCTTGATTAAAACTACTACTCATGTCTTATATATATTAAGATTTTTTAGCAGACCTATAACCAATCACTGCGCATGCAATGCGTTTACCGGCATTTCCCGTGACCAGACTCTCCGCGTCACCGCCTTGACCACAGTCGTCTTCTTCGGCGTGAATAATAAGCCCGCGACCAATAATATTCGATTTTGTTCCACGTAATTTAATCATATGATCGGAAAATCTATATTTCGCACAACCACGCGCGTCGGTTACAAGATTACCTAAATCCCCTACGTGACGCACCTTAGAGTCTTGACCTCCGTGATCTACGCCGTAAGGATTGAAATGCGCGCACATACTTTCGCATTGATCGCTCATATCTCCGCATTCATGAACGTGAAAACCGCGGAGTCCCGACTTTTTCAAACCGACCAAATCAACGTCTATAATAACTGCGTTATTCCGAGAGTCTTCAGTAAAACATACAGTGCCTTTTATTTTCGGACCGGGGAATACGGCGATGGCTTTTATAATAGAGGACATATTATTAATAATAATAATATATTTATATGGTTTTCTAGTGGATTAGTTCAAAACGGTAGGGTGCTCGATTTTAATTCTTGATGTTTTCAAGAATTAAACTAAAAATTGTCCTTTCCAAAAAGCTAACAGAATTTTATAAATATTTTTCTAGAGAAAAGGGAGGGGTCACAATTCGAGAAGCGTGGCTCCTCTTAGAACTGTAGGTTCCCTGCTAAGGCGGACTAAGCCTCTTGCAAAATATTCATGAGGATTACCGCGTAAACCGCCATCATCGTGATATATATTTACATAATGAAATCTTTATATAGTAATATTCCAATCATCCCATAGCCCACCCGCGCTAAGATTCGTCAATAACGGTGAATCCGAATGATTATGCGTATACTGTTCAACTAATAATGCGCGAATGTGTATCGGAGTTCCCGCATTTTCTAGACTGCGTAAAACCTCCATCTTTTTGTTATTCAAAATCAGCTTTCTTAATAATTCGCAAGATGTATCCGGGTCATCATCGGGCACGCGCCGATCATATCCATCGTCGGAACGATCTACACGTCGATACCGTTTCGACATTTCCTTAATACTCGAATTATGTTCCTCTAAATAATTATC
>Ga0136642_1000821_pt1 | contig 14793 bp, 19 predicted proteins | sample LowCatLa1302831Y_FD_115313 | JGI IMG/M metagenome (GOLD analysis project Ga0136642, IMG submission 115313) | Freshwater microbial communities from Lower Cathedral Lake, Yosemite National Park, California, USA - 13028-31Y | ecosystem: Environmental > Aquatic > Freshwater > Lake ... | reverse complement strand
GCTTGATGTTTTACATTATCTTCTCCAATAATATGATCAACATCACCATTATCTTTTAATACTACATCTGATATAGTTATATCACTAATTTTAATATTTCTTTCTTTACATAATGTGTGTAAGAAAGAATTTAATTTAACTGTGTTAAAGTGATATTGATTTACAGAATGAATACCATCTTGTAGTGGAATTAAATTAGTATCAAGAAGAACATCATACGTTGGAATATTATACGCAATTAATGATTTCATCATTAACATTCTATGCGCAAAATCAGTTACATATTCATAATAGAATGGTTCACCTAATCCATGGAAATAACTTTTTCCATCACCATTCCAGTTTTCAAACTTGATACCTTTCTTCAAAGCACCATCAGTTTCCTTAACCAAACGATGTAAATCAATTTTACAATAGTCAGCAAATCTACGCCAGTGTTCAGTTGAGCCTTCACCAACTCCAATGATACCAATAGTTCCCGACTCTATAACATGAACGTCATAGAGGGGGAATGATTGTTTTACCATCAATGCTGAAATTAATCCAGCTGTTCCAGCACCGAGAACAATAATTGACTTCATATTAAAACTCGAATGAAGAATCTGCTTCAACTGCTACATAATAAACTAAATCACCAGCACCTTTGAAGCGAGAGATTTTTTTGCTAGATACACTAACAGCATAATCACCTGGAATCATTTTTAGGTTTTCAACTTTTAGATTAACTTTAAACTTCTTATCACTTGCGCCAACTGTGGCATTATAAGAGTTACCTGTGGCATTCTTTTTGTCGCCAACAACTACACTCATAGTTGAACCATCACCAACGATTGAAACATCAGAAGCACGTAATACTGAAGCAGTGCGTTGAATCATGCTAAGCATAGTTGCGCTCATGTTAAATTCAATTTCTGGCTCAGGAAAGGTAATCGCTTTCTGAGGAGCAGTTAGTACACTTGCGTCTGCCGCAAAATACTTAATGCTACTTCCACCTTGCTCAATAGTTACCCACTTCTCACTGAAGGTCAATTCAGGATCTTCGAATAAAGACATTGCACCAAGGAACTCATTGAGATCATAGATACCAAAATCAGGGAATGTTTCAGTAACAACTGCATCTGCCATTACGTTTTTCTGAGCCGAGATAGTGGCCAGTTTATTACCAGACTTCAAAAGCAAGTTGCTATTAATTCCAGCAAAGTTCTTAATCAATCCTACGGTTTCTTTAGATAATTTCATATTTTCTCCAATTAATAACTATGTATAAAAATTATACATTCAAAATCAAAAATAATCAAATTTATTTGATTAAATGTTGAGCGATAACCATGCAACTAATCCAAGCCCAGATGGTGTTGAAACCTACTAGAGTTGGAAGAAGTTTCTTATTGCTTGCCCAGATCAATGCTAGACTTGTAACAAGTGTTAGAATATACAACCACCATAGTTGAATACCCCAGATCAATCCTGGAATGATGATGATTGCTTTTGCACCCCAAGAAAGAAACTCAACTGTGTTATAGTTAGTCCAGTATTCTTTCATTGTCCACATTTTGTAACAATCAAATACCTTTCGGTATCCAGTACGACCATATACAACAGCAATCAATACTACCCAACTCAATGTTGCTACAATAATTTGTTCTTGTGTCATTTATTTTTCTCGACAGAATAGTATACATCATGTTCATATAGAAACATCAAGCAACACATTGCATGTGCCAAATGATTCTTACCAGTTTCGGGATCGTCTTGCTCTCCCTCTTTCCATGCCCAAAGATGTCTTTGCATTGCGTCAAAGTATCTGCGTTTTGAGTCAGGAACATTCTTCCAATTATTTGGCTCATATTTCTCCGCACCAAATGTTAGAATTTCTACAGTCGCTTTTAATGCGAGTGGTGGAAGTAAACCATATTGTAGTTTACCCCCATCAAATTTACGACCACCAGTAGTAGAAGTTTGAGATTTTTTGATAGCATCTTGAATTGCTTTTTGTCTTGGTGTTGCCATTATCTTCTCCAAATGAATGCACAAATGAGCACTCCGAAGAATGCCCATTTATAACTCACTTAATTAAACTGTACGAGTAAATACAGAAGAACCACGAATAGCTGCAGCAAGAGCAACCATAGCACGAGTTGGTTTACCGATGCGGTACTTAACCACTTCAGTACCATTTACAACTGCTGGGTTAGAGTAAACGCAGTAGCCTTGCTCGCGCAAGTTGCGGATTGTGGACGCTGGTTGAGCGATACCAAAGGATGCTTTGATTTGCTTAGCAGTAAATACTTTACCAGCGGTGAGGTGCTTCAACAGCAAGTCTTGTTTAGACATAAGAGATAACTCCATAATTAACGACCATCATAAATGAAAAAAGGTCAGAGGGGAGATGGCAGTGACCCCTCTGACTCAAACACGTGATTAGACAGTAATGCCGTTCTCACGTAAGATCTGATTGAAGTCTTCAGTATCAGTGTCAACTTCAACAGAATCATTGATAATCTTTTCAAGACGAGTAGTCTCAGAAAGATCAGTAGGTGAAGCAACTTTCTTAGAAGTTACCTTAACTACTTTCTTGTTCTTTACAATCTTATTAGAAGAAGGTTTGTTGTTCAGATCTTTAGCGTAAGTAGATAGTTCAGTTTCAGTAGGAACTGGCAACTGATACCGCCCACGCTCAAGTTTATTGGTCTTGAACAGCCAGTTAGGATAGCCAATCTTTGGTGCACCAGCAGTGCGTTTCTTAGCCAAATCTTGGGTAATAGCAACAACTTCTTTCAAAGATATCTTACTGTTCTTTGTCAGAGATGGTTGGGCTTCAATCAAAGCAACAACACATTTCTTTTGAGCCATGCTCAGGTCAGCGAATTTCAACATAATCAAGTTCCTTTATCAATTTCAAATAATATTATACTACGAATTTACCTGCAAAGCAAATTTAAAATGGTACCTCATCACTTACAGGTGTTGCAGCAACTTCAGGTGTTGCAAGAACCTCAGGTGCAGGATTAGCAACTTTCTCATAGAGATCAATGAACGCAGTCTTTGTAGAAGTGTCAAAACGATTGCAGCAAAGTTCCACTGCTTTCTCACGCTTCTTAAAGATTGCATAAGCACGAACAATATGAATCATACGACGAGTCGTAATAGTTTCATCCACACCACCATCAGCAAACGTGCGACGGATTGCGTCAGCCCATTTAACCAATGTTTCTGCGAACTCTACGTCTTTGCATTCGTAGGTTTCCATCAGATTCTCAATAATCTTTTGCTCGATCTTTGCATTAGGATAATCCTGTTCAAAGGTCACAGCGAATCGTTCCAAGAATGCTTCGTTCAAGACGTTCGTACCAATGTAACGACCATCATCTGAACCCTTACCCTTGGTATTCGCAGTAGCGAAAATATTAAATCCAGGTGCAGGAACAATCATCTCGTTCTTGAGTTTGAAGTAATAAGGTTTACCCTCAAGGATCGGTTGCAAGCAAAGCAACGTATTGGCTGAGCCAGCGTCAATCTCATCAAGCAACAAGGTACAACCAGTTCGCATAGCAATAAGAACTGGACCCTCAACGATAAGTACGTTACCATCTTCGAGAGTTTTCGTACCAATGAGTTGTTCCTCATCGGTCATCATATTCAAGTTAACACGAATCAGTGGACGCTTATGCTTGGCACAGATCTGCTCAATCATAGTTGACTTACCATTCCCAGTTGGTCCACTGATATAGGCAGGATAAAAAATCTTTGCCTTAATAATATTTTCCAAGTCAGCGTAGTTACCGAAAGGAACAAAGTTCGGATCTTTGGCAGGGATCAACGATGCCATGTTATTATAATCCACTGTAAACGATTCAATCTTTGGTTGAGGTTTCAAAACAGTATTGCCAACGATCATAGGTTTACTACCATCGATCGCATACAAACCACGACTTACTTTATTTTCCATCAACCACTTGGGTGATGTTGTAGTTCCAAGAGCACGCATCGTTTCTAACAACTGCGCATTTTGAACCATACCTTCGGTTTTTACGTCAGGAAATAACTCAAAGAGTTTAGTCTCAAACTCAGTCTGGAACACGGAATCAATCTTAGCCATCATATATCTCACTTTCAAAAAACATCATAATTAATCAACTTATACAACTATTATACGCCAGTTCGCAATAAAAGTAAAGCGATATTTTGTATAACCTTACAAAAATGAGGGGATTAAATTTCCCCTTCTAGATCAATAACTTACGCAACGTAGCCCACGAACCTATTGAGTAGGACTCGGCTGGTCTTCTTTACGTTGAGGAATTTACTGAAATTCTTTGCAATTACCTTTGCATTCGCATCGGCTTTTACATCCATCTCACCCTCTTCAATCTTTGTTGAACTTTGAGGGATAATGAACAAGTCATCACGACCAGTGTTCTTGACTGAGGCAAACCCTTGGTCACGGAACTCTTTTCTCCAAGAGTCAATCTGGAAAGTAGAGTTACCATTGTAACCTGGAAGATTATCATTCAATGCGCACTGCAAATCACGTCTGCGGTTTGCACAGATATAGAAACCAACAATAGTAATGTTATGACGATCTTTAATCATACGCAAATATGTTTCAGTTTGAGGACCAGCAAAACGTGACAACTGGTAAGTCTTCTGAGTAATAGAATCACGGATAAAGTGTTTCTGCCTTACTTTCTTCGGTAGGTCGTCAGCACCATATTCATATTTCTGATCATCAAGACCACGAGAAGAATATAATGGTCCACCTGCACCATCAGTCAAAGTAATCAAAGTAGTTTTCTCAATAGAATTTTGTTTGATATATTTGTCGATATTTAGATAGATCCAAACTAATGCTTCATTCAATGGAGTTCCACCAGTAGAGAAACCTTCATTCCATTGAAAGCGACGATTCAATACACGTTTAGCCATAGAGTGAAACTCACTAGTACTCATTTTGCTAGAGAACAACTCAAGAAGATTAAAATTACCACTAGCATTAGCCAAGATATTCTTACCTTCTTGACGTGCATTCTTATTAATCTGCCAGTTACGATTCTTAATTCGTTGTTCTTCAGAAGGATATTTACGATCATTATACTGAGAAGTAAAAGCAAGAACACGGTAAGGAATATTAATTCGAGCGCAGAACATAGCCAAGTTAATAACTTGTTTCAATGTGTCCTCAAGAACACCATCCATAGAACCAGACCAGTCAAGCAAGAAAACCATACCATGGTTCTTACCCTGAGGAAGAATAGTAACACGTTTGAATATATCATCACTCAGGTTATATGACCAGATACGTTTCATATCCAGAGAACCTGATTTTGCTACCTGAGCACGTTTGTATAGTGCGGCAGATTTGCGCATCTCAAACTCTTTTACAAGATAGTTTACAGCACGAGTAGTCTCGCTTTTAAACTTGTCATATGAACCAGTTTCTTCAGCAATGATTCTAGCATTCTCGGCTGCATTATCATCCTGCAACCAGTACTGTTTAGTTTCATTGAGTACCTGTTTATAACCGATTACTGGATCAGAGAAATACTCAGTATCAAATTCATGATAAATATATTCATTGCTTTCATCTGCAAGATCTTCTAATTTCTCAGCGAATGCTTTCTCAGTCTTTGACTCAAGCTCTTGGTCACCAACATCAGAAGTGGTTTCTTCAGGTTTATCTTCTTCACGTTGTTCGTTTGATGCAGATTTTTGTTTAGAAGGTTTAAGATCTGCGTCATCCTGATCTTCAGATTCTTCAAAATCATCGTAGTCTAGATCTGAATCGTCAAACTCACCCATAGCATCTTCGTCTTCAGTTGGCTCGAGATCTTCTGGATTTTGCTCAAACATCTGTTTTTTCTTTTTCTCTAATTTTTGTTTAGAGTAATCCCAAACTTCTTGAGCGAGGTCTATAACTTCTTGAACAGTCTCGGTGCGTTCAGCACGATTCACTAATGGTTTTTCATCAGCATCAAAGGTAACGCCACAGGAAAATCCTGCTTTGAAGTATAAGTTGATTTTATCAATCAACAACATATCGTTGAAGTTCTGAACTTGTTTAACACCAAAGAAATCACGTTCATTGAGTTGTTTATATCCTTCGTTCATACGTTTACGTAGACCTGGATATTTACGTTTGATCATTTTCTCAATACGCACATCTTCAAGTACATTGAGGTAAGTCATGATTTTTTTGTTCTCTTGAATAGGAACAAAGTAGTCATCGGTGGTATATAATGCATGACCAACTTCGTGACCAACAAGCATGTCCTCAATCTCGGGAGTCATATCTTTCCAGAGAGGTAGTGTTAGTACACGGGATTTTACATCGAATGATGCAGTGCGAGTTCTAGCACGTTGCACTGAAAGATTTTCAGTAGCAAGTAGACGTGCGGAAAGATCTGATGCTTTGATATCCATATTATTCTCCAAACGCCATATCGTGTTCTGCTAAAGTCAACAACGACTCAACTTCAGCACGATTTGCTAAGGAAAGGTCGCCTGAGAAAACTAATGAGTCTTCTAGACCATATTGACCAGCCAGCTGGGCTAGTTCAAAATCATTAAATTCATTCCACATATTTATCACCTTTTCATCATTTATACAACTATTATACGTCAAGACGCAATGAAAGTAAAGCGATATTTGATTGCAAACGTAAGTTATTGATTTAGAAGGGGATTTTAACCCCCAACTTTTAAAGGTAATCTTCTATATCCGCCATTTTTATAGAAATTTTAGCGTCGTCCGCCCCTTCGCCTAAAACGACCTCGCTAAAAAATTCTTCTATTTCAGAAAATTTTTGGAAAACGAAAGTATTACCGTCGTTAAGAGTGACTTCAAACATAGGTTTCTCCTGTAAAAGGATAATTATACTACTTAGAATAATTAAAGTAAACCCATTCCCCTTAGAAATGTAGGGATGAGATTCCATCTGAATGGAAGGTTGGACGAACTGGTGGAGCTAAAGGATCACGGAGTCTGGGCAATGATTGAAAAGTCGTTTCGTTTCTCAAACTTGATCACAGATCTAAACTTGTCAAATAGAGCATCGGACTTATGACTAATAACAAAGATATTTGAATTTTCTCCGAGCGTATTCATTAGTGTTAGAAAATAATCAGTACCTGCAGTATCTAAACTTGAATCAAAAATCTCATCAAGTAGAAGAAGGTTAGTGTTAACTGAGTTCTTCATCTTAGCAATGGAACGCCAAGTAAATAAAATCGCAAGGTCAATACGCATCTTCTCACCCTCAGAGAAACTTGCGTAAGTAAACTCATCACGAAAACGAGATTTCACATGCTCGTTAAATGCTTCATCTAATTCAAAGTGGATATATGCATCCATAGCATTAAGGTACTTGTTAATAAGTTTGTTCATGGCAGGTAAATACTCACGAATAATAGCAGTCTTAATACCAGTATCTTTTAGTAGGACACTCGCAACTTCTTCGATATTACGATGCTCTTGAAGTTGATTCTTTTTTCCGATCTTAGCAAGAGCATCTGTAGCGAGTTCTTTTAACTTAGTTTTCTCTTCATCGATATTTGCCGTATCAGTTTTTGCGCTTTCGACTTCAGCTTGCATTTCTTTAATTTGTTTATTGAGTAAAGTGACTGTTGAGTTTCTTGTAGATAGTTCAATATTTCTATCGGTAATTTGCGATTGTACTTTAGTAATCTCAGATAATTTTTCATTAAGATTGGAGAGGACTGTTTCGAGTTCGCTGACTTTTCCATTTTGCTCCAACAATTTCGAATTAAGGTCTTCGATAATTTTCGATTTATATTCCTCTGGGATATTCTGGTCACACGATGGACAAACATCATGCTCACCAAAGAATTCTGTGTGGTGTTCACAAGTTTCAATTTTTTGAAGTAACTTTGATTTAAAGGATTTTGCCTTTTCAATGTCATCAGATATTGCTTCTTTATTTGAGATGCTGTTTTTAAGAGTTTCGATCTGCGCCAAGATGCTATCGATCTCACCCTCCGTCGCAGAAATCTCAGACAGGCTAGAAGTAATTTTTGTTTGGATTGCGTTAATGCTTTCCGTTTTGGCTTCAGAGATGGTTTTAATAATTGTTTGCTGTGACTCGACTTTATCTTTCGCACTCTTGATCTCATTTTCTGTACGGATAATATCATCTTTAGTTTCCTGCGCTTTTTGTTTCAATAACGAATTCATAGTAGAGAAAATTCTAATATCTAAAATATCTTCAATAACTTCTCTACGCTGTGATGAAGATAACTGCATAAATGGAACGAATGATGCAGAACCAAGGATAACTACCTGAGTAAATGTTTTATAATTTAAGCGGAGAATTTGTTGTTCAAGGATTTTTTGATAGTCACGAGAAGCAGCATCTTGATTGAGGAGTTCACCATCAGTCCAAATCTCAAAGACATTTGGTTTAATACCACGAATGATTTTATATTCTTTACCATTAATATCAAACTCAACTTCAACTAAACAGTTCTTACCATTAATAGAGTTGATCAGCTGACCTTTGTTAACATTACGAAAGGGTTTACCAAACAATGAAAAGCACAATGCATCTAAGATTGTGCTTTTACCTTCACCATTCTTACCAATGATAAGAGTAGTTTGCGATTTATTTAAGAGAACCTTATTAGGTGAGTTGCCAGTTGAAAGAAAATTCTTCCAAGAAACCGAGCGAAAGATTATCACAGATTATTTACCTTTACTGATATTTTCTTTCCATGGAAGCATTTGTAAATTTTCTTTACGAGCAACTTCTTCTGGAAGAAGATTATTATCAAATCCATTTCCAACCCAAGAAATACTTCATCATAAACTTTTGAAATTTGCTTGGTTGTTTTGTTTCATTGGGGAGTTCCCAATTACCTAATCTAGTTGACCAAGTAACATTACCACCAGTAGACATTAATGTCACACCAGTACCACCAATAAGTGGTAGTGTTGTCCACAACTTTGGTTTATCACAATCCCTATAATCTAAATCTAAAGGAACTTGCTCAATCAGTGGCCAGAAGAATTGAATCTCAGTTTGTTGCATGTTCAATTCTCTTCTCAAAATCTTCATCAGATTCAATAATAATTTTCTTACCTTTGTTTACCGCTTCGACAATACTTTTTAGCAATAAACCTTCCCAGAGGGTTAGTCTGTCACAAGCGAATGTGACATCTCTTTCATACTTTTTGGTTTCCATCAGACCACCTCTATGTTAATCGCCTCAGTATATAAGCCACGCATATATGACTTAACTTTTTCTTTATCAACATCGGTTTCAATTGATTCAATATAATTAGAGAGAACAGAAACTGTATCTTCTAAGTTAATCTCTTCATTGATTTCACCTGCTTCAAATTCAGAAAAGTCTTCCACAATTTTAATTTCGTGGCAACCTTTATTATACAACTTCTGAATGAATTTGTCAAATTTATAAAAGTCAGTTTTTTCCAAAACAATTAATTTTACATATTTCTCATTTAACTCTAACTGGTCAAGGTCGATCGGCTCAACTTCTTTGTCGGTGTATTCAAGTCTTTCGAACATTCGATAAGGATTCTCAATGAAGTCGAGTTGTCTGTTAGAGAAGTCGAACAAGTGGAATCCTCTGGGATCGTTATAATCCTGCCAAGTAAGTTCGTACGGATTTCCCAGATAGTGAATATTGCGGTCGTTGCTACGATGATGATAATGACCACTAAAGACCAAATCAAATTTGCTGAAAGTTTCTGCAGAAAATCCTTCATGGGATTCCATTCCTCTATACATAGCGAACCCAGCAATCTCAAGATGCCCCATGCATAATGTAGAAGTGGTATTCTTTATCTCATCAATACTTTGTTGATAGTTTTCAGGACAAATCCAAGGTAACATACAAACCTCAAAACCATTTACGTTAATAGTTTTTGGTTCAGCAATAACTTCAATGTTATTATACTCAGTCAATAACAAATCAGGAGAGTTTACTTCATTAGTATTTTTATAATAAGTGTCATGATTGCCAGCAAGCATATAAACAGTAATGCCTCGACTTTCCAATTTATCAAAGAACATTTTTTTGGCTCGGTCGAGAGCATAGAAGTTGACATATTTCCGTCTATCAAATGTATCACCAAGAACAAGAACAGTATCAATACCAGCTGCATCGATAGTAGGAAAGAAAGTATTATCATAGAATTTTTGAAAGAAATCTAAAAATGCAACGCTATCATTCCTAGCACCGAAATGCTGGTCTGTAATAATTGCTACCTTCATTCGTGAGATACTTCTTTGATTTCAATTAGATCAACTGTCTTAGAAAACTCAATTGCTTTCTCTAGTGTTTTAAAAACTTTATAAGCAACCATTGGTTGTGACAAGTTTTTTGCGGGATAATTATAGCGTACCATATACATTACATGAACCCTACCTTTCGTTCTTTAGGTTTATGATGTTGCTTATTAAATACTTCTGCAACAGACCATTCTTTTTGCTCGCCAATTTCGGCACCAAGTTTCATAGCAAGAACATTTGCTTGTTCTTGATTGAGTGGTTCGAATGTAAGAATATCGAAACAACGACCTGGACGAACCAATGCTGGATCAACATCACGAATAGATGGTAAGTTGGTAGAGAAAATCATTTTCTTACCTTTAGTTGTAACAAGACCATCACCCACATTAAGGAAACGATGCATCATTGTATTTCCATCAGTGCGGGATTTTAAAAATGCATCGCTGTCTTCAAGAACCATTACGTTGTCATCACTCTCAATAAAACGAGCAAAGAAACCATCTTTCTCAAGAATCTGAGAATCATATGAAACAATGGCTGATGAGTTTGTATGTGCAAGTAATCCACGAATGAATGTAGTTTTACCAGTTCCAGGTGGACCGATCAACAATAGAATATTTGCTGATGACGCCATGTAGCGTTCATAGTAATCACCAAGTGATTCACCTTTAAGGAAAGGGTACATTTCTTCAACAGGTAAACGATCACGATTTAATGGAACATTAACAGAGTTGCCGTCGCTACCATAAACCCATTCGATATGTGATGTTACAATATCAAAGTTAGACTCAACTGTGGCAACAATAGCATCAGCAAAAACTGCATCGCCATAAGCACGAACAGAAACAGTATTACTATTCACATCAAATCGGATATAGTTATTTGTATCACGTTCAATGATAAGACCATTGGAAGAATTACCTTGGACATGAAGATCTTCTTTAAACATTTCCTCAGCCCATTCTGCCCATTGCTCTCTATTGCAAAGAACGCTGGTCTCACGATGAATGGTTCTTTGACCTGCTTCAACACGACGCTTCAGGATCTCTGAAGTAATTAGATCATCAAAATCACTAACACCGAGAAAGATTTTTTCGTTTGTATTTTCGTTCATAATTTTATTCAATGGAAATTGATTATCATTTGCATCCCAAGCGTATTTCTTGAGAGTTCTTTTATTTACTCGATTCTTCCTTATGCGAATCGGAGGAAACTTCCGATGGCTCACTTGAGCTCCCTTGCTCAATTCCGCTATCCAATTCTGTATTGACCGTGTCGATGTTCCCATCTATATGTTCCTCGTCATCAATAAATGCTTTCAATGTGTTTTCTAACTTTTTCTTTGCAGCTTTTTCTTTTTTCCTACCAATGAAATCATCGAAGGTATTATTCTGCTGCATAAAATCAACGTATGCATTATGAAATTCTCCACCATCATCTTGGTCTTGTAATTCAAATGCTTCAAAAGGCATCTGTTGAATCAACTTACCTTTAATATACGATTGTTTCTTTTCTTTGGCTATCCTACGTAAAAATGCGTAGTAAATAATTTGTGTAAAATATGCAAATGGGTTACTTGACTTAGAAGGATCAAAGTTATCTATATACTGAATACAGTTTTCAATCCCATCAAGAATCATATCATCTCGATACGAATACCCAATAAAATTTGGTTTATAAGAAAGGTGTGTGGCAATCTTTAAAATGCATTCGCCAATATAGTTACTAATGATTGGCTTTGGTAAACCATTCTCTTCAGCAAATTTTACTTTTTCTTTCATCTCAACAACTGCTGCGAGAAAGTCTTTATTGTTTACGTAATGAGCCATAGCATTTTCTGTTTCCTATAATTATCAACATACAGTAAGTATACCCTATCTATTGAAAAAAGGCAAACTTCTTTGATCATGCATCTTGCAGTCAATTAGATTTGCCTTGTGTGCCAACAGTGGGTATAATAACCATGTCGGGTTTGATATGAGTTAATGTTTAGTTTCGTTTCCTTCTACGAAATAACCTGTAGGATCTTCTCCTAGAACTTCTTCTAGTTCGTCTCCAAAAACACTAGCAAGCATCTTAATACGTTTTCTTGCTTCTTCTGGAGTTATCTTTTCTACTTGACGATGTTCGATCTCCCCTTCTGTTTCATGTTGCAGGACGATTCTTTTATAATGCGGTATCATAATCTCTTTAAGAGGTTTAATGTATATTACATTTTTCTTCTCAATGTCAAAAACATTATCGTTTGTGAATTGGCAATATGGATGTGCGCTGATATGCTCTCTCCCCTCATTTGGGATAGGAAAGGTTCTGATAATCATTGGAGATAATAATTGAAAATGGGTTGCATCTTCTTGCTCTAATACACCCATAATTTGTTCGCCTGTAGTAAGTTTCATTACCACAAAACATTCGTTACCAGTTAGCATAGATCTACCTCGACTAGTTTAACTTTAAACTCTTCTTCAGCGTAAGTTTTATAACGCTCTGCCGCATGATTTAAAGTATGATTCTTCCAAGACTTCCAATGTAAATCATCGGCAAGATCAAATAAGTTACAAGTAGTTTTGCCATCTTTTAAACGTAAACCACGACCAATTGATTGCAGGTTACGAATCTTAGATTTAGATGGCGACGCAAAGATTACATTTTCCAGTGATGGAATATTAATTCCAGTACTAAAAGTACCAAAAGAAGCAATGATAATGGCATCGCTTTCTCCTTCAGTTATATGACGAATTGCTTCTCGATCAGTAGTTTCAGTTCCACCATAAACAAAAAATACTTTTCTTTTATCGTGTACTTTATTTTTAATAAGTTCGTATAGGACTTTGCCATGCTTTTCAACGTATTGAAAAAGAACGAGCGTATTACCTTTAGAATTTACTGCCAAGTTTCGGATAAATTTATTCCTTGGTTCACAAGAAACAATCCAATCCATTTCTTCTTGGTACGTATTATTTTTTCGCCCTTTACGAATCTCTTCATTATACTTTAGTAACACACACATGATATTTAGGTCAGCGAGTTTTCCACTATCCATTAATTTCTTAGTAGTAGTAACCCTATGAACTGGACCGAACACACCTTCTAAAACTAATTTGTGAACTTTTTTATTATCAAGAGTTCCTGTAGTCCCGATACGATATTTAATCGTATCCATTTTTTCCATAATAGTAGTAAGAGATTTGGCTTTAAATTGATGAGCCTCATCACCGAATACTACATTGAATTGTTTAAACCAAGATTTAGGTTGCAAATATACTGACTGCCAAGTTGTAATTAAAACATCTTTGGTAAAGTCTTTAGTAAACCCACTATACAACTTTTGACAGTGTACTTGTGTATCCCAACCATTAACACTAGAGTAATCTTCGAAGTCAGTATATAGCTGTTCAACTAAAGAAGTTGTTGGAACAATAATAATTGATTTACGATTATTTTCTAAATGCCATCTAAGGATTGAGTAGATGATTAGAGATTTGCCTGAGGCAGTTGGTGATAAGAGTAATACTCTTTCAGAATTGATTGCTTTATGGATTGCGTCGCATTGGTAGTCACGTACTGTGATTGCTTCATTTTTGGACTGAGGATTGAGTGTTTTGACCCATCGCTCAATGTCACCGTAAACGATATTATTTTGTACGAAGTCATCTGGTTTAACATATTGTAATTCATACTGGTTCCTTTCAGCAAAATCTTTTACATAATCAAGCAAGCCGATATAAAGTGTTTTACGAACTACGTCATATAAACGTACCTTACCATCCCAGAGTCTTGCTCTAAATTGAGGTGTAAATCTAGCACCTGGATATTCATAGGTGAAGAAGTCGCCTAATTCTTGCTCGATGCTTGGATCAGAAAACACACGAACAAAGACTTCATCAAGTTTCTCAATCTTTATCATTACATCCCAGCGAGGAATTTCTTCCATTCAACAGCAGTTTTAATTTGCCAGTCTCTTGCTTTAATTTGTCCAAGAACTGACTCAAGAAAATAAATCATTGTTTCAAGATAATCAATTTTTATTTTTAAAGTATTTAATTCGGTATCGCCAAAAAGAAATTCATCCATTTCATTCTTTAATGGCTTAACACCTTGCCACTGTTCCCAACCAAGATTGGTTAATTCATCACGTGATAGTTCTCCACGATATAAACGAAATTTATTTTTACGGAGAATATTTGCGTCAGAACTTAACTTAGTATGTTTAAGTTTGACATTGACAAGTAGTTTTAAATACTTAGCGTGAAGTTTAGGAGTAGCTGTGGTTGTTTCACCGAGATAATTATTATCTATCTGGCAATCAACATCCCACATATCCTGCAATTGTTCTATATTCATAACGACCTCAAAATAACATTATACTACGAATTCGCAAAAAAGTCAAATTAATTATGCAAATTTATAGTGACCGAATTTAAATGTTGCACTACCAATCAAATAAGACACATCAACATTAGTCGATGCAAAAGTAAGAGTTTCTAAGGTTGTTGGGAAACAATCATAGAAAGTAACACTT
>Ga0136642_1000820_pt1 | contig 14794 bp, 17 predicted proteins | sample LowCatLa1302831Y_FD_115313 | JGI IMG/M metagenome (GOLD analysis project Ga0136642, IMG submission 115313) | Freshwater microbial communities from Lower Cathedral Lake, Yosemite National Park, California, USA - 13028-31Y | ecosystem: Environmental > Aquatic > Freshwater > Lake ... | reverse complement strand
TAATCGTATTAAGAAAATCTCTAGTAAAACGCAAGGCAAGTTAATCGTCAAAGAGTATCCCACTGCTGGTGCTCATGCTGGTCACTTTAGAGCATTGCTTGAAGAATTGAAGTTGAAGCGTGAGTTTCTTCCTGATATTATCTTCATTGATTATCTGAATATCTGTGCAAGTCAGCGTATGAAGCAAGGTGGAAGTATTAACTCTTATACATATATTAAGTCCATCGCTGAAGAGTTGCGTGGTTTGGCTGTTGAATATAATGTTCCAATTGTTTCAGCCACACAAACTACTCGAAGTGGATTTACAAATAGCGATCCAGGTTTGGAAGATACTTCTGAATCGTTTGGATTACCTGCCACTGCTGACTTGATGTTTGCGTTAGTTTCGAATGAAGAACTTGAACAGTTGAATCAAATTATTGTTAAGCAATTGAAGAATCGTTACAACGATCCAAGTTTTTATAAGAGATTTGTTATTGGTGTTGATAGAGCAAAGATGAAATTATATGATGTTGAAGCGTCTGCTCAAGTAGGGTTATCTGATTCTGGTCAAGTACAAGATGACGTGCCTATGTTTGACAAGAGCGAGTTTGGTAAACGACAAAAAGCAGAAGCATTCAGTGGGTTTAAGTTTTAGGAGAACGATATGGTAAAAGTAATTGTAGCTGAACAGAAACATAATTGTGAACATCTTCTTGGTAAGTTTGTTGACGAATCACATTATGATCATCTCATTGAAGAAGATACTGATGTTTATATGCCACCTCAGATGGGTGAAGATCCAATTTCTGAAAAACGAATTGTATTAAAGTTTAGGAAGAATTATTTTAGTAAAGAACAACAAGATGCCGCATATGTCGGACTTAGAGAAGCTGCTATTCGCACAGAGAATCGTGGACTTGCTTCTGGTATCAAAGATGGCATTCTTGCTACAACTGAGGGTCGTGAGTGGGTAACAAACTATCAACAGGAAATGATGGATTCGTTGCTAAAGAATCGCAACTCATCTCTCGATGAAGAAGATGTAATTGATACTGTTCGTGCCAAGTATCCTACTGAAAATGATAAGCGCATGGCAGGGGGTAGTGGTAAAAACAACGTATGGGTTATTTCTCGTTTCCGTGGAAGTAAGTTTGATTTTGAAGCATGGTTAGATACTATCAAACCACTGGGACGTCAGAATCGCGCAGAAGCGTGTGAAGATGTTATGGAAATGATTAGTACAACTACCTATGGTACTGCAGTAAATTCTGGTATTGCTGGTTGGTTCGATCGTTATCCACGTATCCCTTATGGTCGTGCTACTTCTTATACTCGTGACAACTTTGATAAGTTTAAAATGTCATATCCATTCTTACAAAATCTTGCTGAGGGATTTAAGAATCTTTTGCCTGAACGATATGCAGCACAAATGACCGCAGCAAATAAACTTGACGCAAGGTTCTTAGTTCCAGGAACTCCATTCACAACAGTAACTGTTAATAAAACATTTAGAACTGCAGCACACAGAGATGCTGGTGATTTGAATGAAGGTTTATCTAATCTGTTAACACTATCCAATGATGGTCGTTACACTGGTGGTTATTTAATTGCGCCTGAGTATCGTGTTGCGGTAAATGTTCGTCCAGGAGATTTGCTTCTAATTAACAACCACGAAGTAATGCATGGTAATACACCTATTGTTTGTGAAGAAGGTTCTGAGCGTGTATCATTGGTAGTTTATTTCCGTGAGAAAATGCTAGAACTTGGTTCACATGAATATGAAGATACTCGTTTTAATTTTGTAGAATCTCGTAGACTAAACAAAGAGCATCAACTTTGGAAACCACTTTGGAATGGTGTATCAGAATCTATGTGGGATAGTCAAGAGTGGTATGATTACTGTGAGCATAAACTTGGTCGTGAAGAATTACTTAAGATGCATCCAGAAGCGAATGCATCTTCACTAGAAAGTTTCTTCTGATGCATTCGATTGCTTCTATTTTCTCAACACCAATATTCATTAATACAATTGATGTATTATCTCAAGAAGATATCGCCTACATTAATTCATTAGAATACTATGGACCAAATGCTGGGGGTAATTTAACCTCAAGTAATGTAAATATATTAAATGATATGGTTTTTTTAAAATTGAAGGCGGAGATTGAACAGAATTTAAAGTTGTATGTTGAGAATGTAATGGCACCAAAAGATTTAGTATCATTACGTATAACCCAATCTTGGGCAAATAAAAATTCAACTGGTACTGGACACCATAAACATAATCACTCAAATAGTATTGTAAGTGGAGTTTACTATCTTTCATTGAATCCATCGCCAATACACTTTGAACAGTTTCTCAATAGTACGTTTCGAGCAACACCCACAAAATCAACCCCATTTAATACTGAGGTATATACTGTTAATTGTAGTAAGAATATGTTAGTATTATTCCCGTCGCATCTACAACATTATGTTAATAACAATGAATCAGAATATGATAGAATTTCTATAGCATTCAATACATTTTATTCAGGTACGTTTGGTGAAGATAAGATGTTAACCTTATTGGAGTTAAACTAATGTGTAGCGTAATTGGTGCTTTGATTCAGAATCCTACACCAAAGGATTTTGAAACTATACGTAAGGTGTTCCTTGAGTCAAAGATTCGAGGGATGCATGCAACGGGAATGTCTATCATTTATAATGGTAAGGTTCTTACTTTCAAAGAGCCAGTTCCTGCAGATAGATTTATTCATTTAAATAATTTAGAGGAGATGATAAATGATGATGGTAATCTTTACCTTATTGGTCACTGTAGATATTCTACTAGCGATTTATTGTATAACCAACCCATAGCAAATGATAATCATGCAATTGTTCATAATGGTGTAATTACTCAAGAACTTCCAGAGAACTGGGAGAAGTTATTTAAGTATCCATGCGAAACAAGTAATGACTCTGAATTAGTTTTGCATTCAGAAGATCCTCTTTCTGAATATGAAGATGCATCTATGGCAGTTTGTGAATTGACCTTTGATAAACACCTTAATGTTTATCGTAATGGCAAGCGTCCACTTTATTTGACTTCTTTGACGAATGGAGTTATAATTACTTCTACTGCAGATATTCCTAAACGAGCAGGTATTAAAATGCCAGCAATAGAAGTCCCAATGAATACCTACCTTACGTTTGATGAGAAAATGACAATGCATGTCAAAACGATTCCAACTAAACATAAAGACTTGCAGAAAGTAGATTATGAAACTGAAACCATATCCAACTGACAAATATACTTACGGGATGGAAATAGAGTGGGGTGATGTTTCTCGCTCTTTTTCAATTCCAGAACATCTCGGTACTTGGGAATTCTCAGAGCGAGATATTATTAATCTAAGAGAGCCATATCAATATGTCTGCGCTGACCCACTTGGCATCGATCCTCCATTCGGTGGTGAGATCAATACAAAACCGACTAGAACTTGGGAAGAACAAGTTGATCGGTATTTTCAAATTCAAAAACTATTCATTGAGAATGGTACTCCACCTACAATTGGTGCTACTGCTCATACACATATTCATTGTCGGGTTCCTGGTCTACGTGATGATATTGATGCACTGAAACGTCTAACCAAATACATTAAAGAAAACCAACACGATACAGTAGAGAACGTGTATGGTTACTTTGAGCACAATCAAATGAAAGGTGCCAAAGGCGCAAAGATGTATTTGAAGTTTGATGGTGGTCGTACTCTTCCAGACTACATGGCAGATAACATTATTAATCTAGCAACAGACTTTCCTTCATTCATTAAAATGCATGCTGCAGGTAAAGATGGAGTTTCAATGGGTCGCCCATTCCGCTACGCTATTAATATGTACGCACTAAAGCATATCGATACGGTAGAGTTTAGATTGTTTCGTGGTACAATGGATCGTACTCAATTAGAATCTTGCTTTAGATTTGTTCAAGACTTTCTTGATGCTGCATTAAACGATGGTCAGAGTGTTCTTGAACTAATCTCAAATAATAATTATACTTTCCCTCCAATGATTTGGGATCTCAATCAGTTTATTGGTTGGGAGAAAACTAAACATCCAGAAGATCGTGGCGAAAAGGTAAGGACTTATGTTGAAGTTGTCTAAGTGTTCTCGTGCTGGTTTTATCTCAAGTATAGATCAGACGAATCCACTTGATAACTTTGCCAGAACATTTGTTGCTAAGGCAGATATGCAAGACCAATGGGAGTTTTGTATTGGGGCATATGATGGTAATGATTTAACTGCTGCAATTATTACCACAATATCAAAGACCAAACCTCATGTTGCAAACCTACAACTACTGCATACTTTTGTAAAGCATAGGGGTAAAGGTTCGGCTCGATTACTCTGCGAGGATTCGTTAAAACGAGCGAGAGGGAATGGGGCTACTTACTTCAGGGTATCCTCTGAGAAGACTGCCGTGGGCTTCTACGAGCGTCTAGGATTCCGTTTCTGGGGTGCTCAAAAGAGTGGTTGCCAGCTATCAATCTTCCGTATAGGGGGAGATACCTTCTTAGAGGGCGACTACGACCTCTCCGACACCACTATCAATAAAGCGGTCAACCATAAGGGTAAAGGGGGTTGTATGACCCTCTACGACCTTGCAAACACCCAAATAGGGGTCAAAATAGACGATTTTTGAGTCAAATATTGCTTTACTTTAATTGCATAATAAGGTATAATTATGGTTGGAACATTGATAATGGAGCTATATTATGAGCATACTTTTAGGTTTTGAAGACGAAATACTAGAATTAACTCCTGAACAGATTCGAAAAAAGAAACAGAATAAAGCCAGAAGAGAAGGATATTATGTTGGGGAACTACCTACATATGATGATGTTTTAAGAATTTACAGCGAAGAAAGATTACCATCAACAAGATATCAAGCAGGTGAACGTGGATATACTGGTGGATATAATGTGACTGTTACTGCCTTTGAAGTTGCTGAAATATGGAAAATGCAAAATGGATTATCCATTTATTCTAAAAGAATTATGACATTAAATCCAACTGAATCCATAGATGGAAAATGGAAACCATGTCCAACAAACATTTCTCTTGATAGATATGATAGTAGTATAGGATATACGTTTGAGAATGTATACCTATGTTGCCTAGATGAGAATACTAGCAAAGGGCAGTGGTCTCATTCAGAATGGTTAGAGAATGCACATTCTATAATTCAGAATAAAGATTTCATTAATCAAATTAAAATCGAGAAACAGAAGTGGTGGGAAACAAAAGAAACACAAGGACCATTAGGTAAACATTTTTAATGGATTACAGACTACCACAACATAATAGAGAAGCGTTTATCCGCTGGTACGCATGGTCGTTGAAGTATGACGACTGTGACCCAGCTGTTTGGGCTACGAACTATCTCAATAAACGCTATGAGCATAATGACGAACAACGTCTTTGGCTCGCTTGGCTTTACGGTAACACTTATCAACTACCAACTGCGTGGGTATTGATGAATGAATTTCCTGATTATGAATTAGCAACAGTTGATCGCATTACACAATGGAACGCAACAAATTATAAACGATTACGCTACCAAACTGATACTAAGTGGAACAAGGGGCATCTGCCTGCTATGTTTGCTTCTTATCAACAGTTTATCGGTGGCATATCTCAACGAGAAAGATTAGAAAGATTCTATGGACACAATGAGGAAGAAAACTTTGATAACTTGTGGGCGAGCGTTAAGTCTGGGCTGCATAAGTTTGGTCGCTATTCCACTTGGTTTTATCTTCAGCATCTTAAGCATACCGCTGGTATTCGCATCAGCCCTACTAGTCTCATGCTGGATGATTACGATGGCTCTCGTTCTCATCGTAATGGATTACTTTGCGCCATTGGCAGAAATGACGATATGGATAGAAAACTCACTAGTCAAGAGTATGCAACTCTTGAGCACGAAGCCAAATCTATCCTCATCGAAACTAAAGATAGATTCCCAGATTTGGAAACGCAAATAGATTTCTTTACAATGGAAACTTGTTTATGTTCATTTAAGAAAATCTTTAGAGCACATCATGGGCGTTACCTTGGGTATTACCTAGATCGCCAAGCTGAAGAGATTATTAAAGCTGAGGGTGATGGTTGGTACGGTATTGACTGGGATGTTCTTTGGGATTCAAGAAATGAAACAATTGATTTACGTCTAGATAATAAAAGAGGAATTGATAAAGAAAAGTTTCCTGCATTTATAAATTCAGGTAAAATAGAAAACTTGAATTGGATGTTTGATGATGAACAAGAAGTTTTAATTGGATTGGAGAATTTTTAATGGCTATTACTAAAAGTCAAATGACTGGGCTCACTTCTGCTATGTATGAAGATATTGGTAACGATACTATTACAATTACTGGTTCACCTTTGGTTGGGAATGGTGGTTCATCATTAACTGTTGGAACTATTACTACAGCTACTGGGACTGGCGCATTTAATATCCGTCCACAGGTTGAAGAAATTATTGATCGATACGCACTCAATGAGTTTGTAGTTGAGCATAGGGTGCTAGAGTTTGAACTTATGAAACTCCGTGAAAGTAATGTAGATTATGCCGATGTTATTAAAAATAATCTAGCAAAACTGGCTTCACGGGATATGATTAAGAAGATGACCTTCACAAAGAAACATGAAATTGACAGCGACACACATTCATTCCGTGGTCGTGTCTGGGTATTTACTAAGGAAGAACTAACACAAATGATTCAGGAGATTAAAAATGGCATTTGAAGAAAGAATCGGTATTGACGATATTATTACTTTTGAAAGAACTACTGCAGCAGCAAAAACTAGAAAAATTGTGGCAGTTGGTGGTTCTCCTGGAACTGGTAAAACTACGTTGTTCCGTAAATATATGGAAGATAAATCTTGGATCGAAACTGCTCCAGCAAAATTGGTTGTTGCCAGTTGTAATCCCGAACGAGATCTTTATGTTCTTGGTAAGTATGAAGAGGGTGAAACCTTTGCTGGAACTGACCGACTATCTATGGCAGTTCAACCACCCCTACAAGAATGGATCGCATCCCATAATTGTAACATCCTATTTGAGGGTGATCGGGTGTTTAACCAGTCATTCTTAGAGTTCTGTATGGGGCTACCTAATACCGAATTGGTAGTGGTTTTCCTTACTGTTCCTAAAAATATCTTAGAACAACGCTATATAGATCGTGGATCTGACCAATCCGAGCAATTCCTAAGAGGAAGAGAAACTAAATATAGTAACCTAATGTCAAACTTTGACTTGATGCCTTATATTACTGAGTTTGTGAACACTAACTTAGAGGAGCAGAGGAAGGTTCTTGCATTTTTGGAGAAGCAATTTAATTAAGCAAGGACTTTCTGGGAACTATGACTTTCCTAGAAACCGCACATTATGACTGGATGGACTTACTCAATTTCTATGAGCGTCCTTTCAGGGCAAAACTCGTTCCAGCGAAAGTGTGGGTAGATTTAGATAAGTATCGCAACGATCAAGATGGCTTAGCAAACTATGTTAAGAAATGGCGCACTAAGGTTGAATGGTGTAATGAAAAAACCAAAGCAAAGTGGGCAGAAAAATACGTAGCTATCGGTGGTGAGTATTCTCCTGATGAACGCCAAATAACCCTGCAGATTTATACAAAGAAATTTAATAGTTTTCCATTTACAGAAACTTCTTGGAAAGCATTCAAGTTACGTTTCTTTCAAACTCTCATGCATGAGATAATCCACTTCATGCAATATGATAGACGTGGCGATGAATGGAGTAATTACGTAGTTCCCTATAAGAAAGTAGGGATCGCCGAGAAAGATGAACAGAGAGCATACCTCTCTGAGTTTGATGAGATACAAGCATATGCGCATTGTGTGTATCTAGATTTTAAAATGCGCAGACCACGAGTAGAAATCAACACCCTGTTGAGTCGTTACAAAAAGAAACGAGATTCTTCTACTCTTCACTATTTTTTAAACACGTTTGATTACGATTTAAGAAACAATCTAGCCACTCGAAAGATTATAGACCAGATCGGTAAATGGGATCGTAAGTATAATCGCATGACCTAAATAAAGGTTATGGCTAAACAATATTTCCAAGGTAAGGCAGGATTCGACATGCTGGTCGCAAAGAAACCAGCATTGAAGACAGTCATCGCCAAATTCACCCCATTTAGTAACATGATGTATCTGGAAACAGATGATGGAAAGATGGCACCTGGAACACCACTAATTAAGATTACTGATGATAAGGGTTTTAGTAATGTTGTTGCTGCGGCAGGAACTGTTAAAACTGCCAAGATAACTGATCAAAAAGGTAATAAGTTTTTAGTTGAGGTAGGCTCAGATAAAGTTTTCCTCTATAAATCAGGTGGTCGATTACAGAATGTTATTGATGAAGAAGGTAATGCTACTACGGCAAAGACACCTTCAACTGCTCAACAAGAAGATGGAACTAGATTTTGTCTTGAGTACTACTCTATTAATAAGAAATTTCCAACTAAAGAATTAATTAACAAAGCAGTCAAATTTGAATTCGGTAAAGATTGGCATGACTCATTTGAGAAAACTATTAATGCAGTTTTGACTGTTATCCCCAAAAGTAACATTGGTCTATATGACTTCTACCGTGATAGTAATCCTAAGAAACCAGAATTTTTAAATCAAATAACTGACGCCAGAGTTCTTCCAGATAGTAAAGATAACTGGAATCCGTCAGACATATGGGCAGTTAAGAAAAATAGCGCAGCCAAATTAACATTGGCCATTAATGCTCTTCACGAAAAATTACTTGCTAAGAAAGCAGGTGTTGAAGACCTAAACAAATTTGTTGAAGAGAAGTTTACCTCCAAAGATATCATCGGTATATCTTTAAAGAAAGTTGCTGGTGCCAAAGCAACCATATCTAAAATAGAAGTAGATTCTAAGTACATTAAAAGTATCATGTATCAGAAACCTTCTAAGAAGTTTGACTATAAAGTAAGTAACTCTTACTTTGATTTCTTGTTGGACATTAAAGTATTCAAAGAAACTATTAAGTATAGATTCCGCTTTAGACCAAGGGGTGCTTCTGGTGAACTTAATACATATGGTGAGGGACAACCAGAAGACGCTAAAGTTTGGGATGGTGCGATTTCTCGTGATATGCTGAACGAGGAATTTCCTGGAATGCTTACCGTAATTTCAGATATGAAGAAAGCTACTAAAGTATCTTCAACGGTATCGACTCAGATTAGTTCCATGGCTTCTCTTCCAAACTACAAAAAATTCGCTGCATATGTTACTGCGAATAAGTTTAAATTTGTAACAGTTTCTGGCATAAATGATAAGATGGGTGACTATGAAGTTCGAAGAGCAGTCGTTCTGTTATACTACATATACTCTTTAGAGAATGCTGGAAATCCTGGAGATGTATATAAGAAGATGTATTTAGCAGCGAAGAAGATGAATGCATTCTCCTCTGTGCATTACAAAGTTTACTAAATAACAGATATAACACTATTAAATTGATGGATTAAATGAAAGATTATAGACAACTTATAAAAGAACTGCCGAGTAACACGATAGTTCTAGCCTGTTCGAAGTTTAACCCTCCGACGATCGGACATGAACTTCTTGTAAAGGCAGTCAAATCTCTAGCTGAGCAGAAGAATGCCAGCTACGCCATCTATGCATCCGACATAAGCGATGCAAAAAAGAATCCATTAATAGTAGAAAAGAAATTACAGTATCTTAATCTGTTATTTCCGAATACATATTTCTCTACGTATTCAGATAATCTTAATGAAGTTGTTTCAAAATTAAAAGAAACATACCGTAATGTTATTGTTGTAACAAGTACTGATAAACATACTTCTGTAAAGAAATCTTTGAAGGAAGCCAAAGTTATAGCAGCATTAGATATAGATCCTGACAGTGAAGATGCTACTCGCAACTATGCAGTAAAGGGTTTATATGAAGAATTTAAAAAGAATTTACCATCAGCAATTCGTGAGATTGATTCTCGCAGATTGATGAATGATATTAGAGTTGGTTCAGGACTTGAGCCAATTAAAGAAGAAATTAAATTAGTTAAAGATGAACTCCGTGAGAAGTATTTCCGTGGAGAGATTTTTAATATTGGTGAACAAGTAGAAGCAGATGGCCAACAGTATGAGATTGTTAAGCGTGGTTCCAATCACTTATTACTAAAAGAAATCACTGGTAAATTAATTAGTAAGTGGATTCAGAATGTTAAATTAGTTGAAAAGAAAGTAGAGAAGAAAAGGTTAAAACCTTTCAAATCAACTGTTAAAAATCAAAGTGAACAGTCAGCTGGTTTGGCACCACAAGATTTTGTTTCTAAGACATTTGATCCAATGAGTAGTTCAAATGCTGTCGTTTAAAGAATACGTTTCGGATAGAGAAACTATTGATGAAGCAACTAATTCTTCAAGACAACATGCAAAGTTTAGATTGCGCACCAGCCAAAAGAAACGTAGCTTTAAAGCTGGAATAGCAAGACATACCACTGCTAACAGTAAAAAAGCAAAAGGTCGTGCCAGAAGAATGGCAATTAGAATGATGAAAAAAAGAATGTTGCGTGGTAGAAAGTTACGTAACTTGGCGCCAGATGAAAAAGCAAGTATTGAAAAACGTATGAAAACAAAAGTGTCGCAGATTAAACAAATGACTACTAGTTTAATCCCCACTGTTAGAAGAATTGAAAAATCAAGATTAACTCATGGGACTGTTTCTCGTGGAAAAGATAGAAGAGTATTTTAAATGGATGAATTAAAAACTGCAATTAAAGTATTACTGGCAAATGCAACTGTCATGTACTACAAAACACATCAGTTCCACTGGAACGTAGAAGGTATAGAGTTTACTCAATATCATGAGTTCTTTGGAGATCTGTATATTGATGTATATAATTCGACAGATCCAATCGCTGAACTTCTACGTAAGTTAGACGAATATGCTCCAGTAAGTTTAGATGAACTATTTAAATTTAAAACCCTACAGGAAGAAACTGACAGGAAGATCCTGCTTTCAGATATTCTTGCAAGTTTATTGGCTGCAAATGAAGAAGTTCTTGCCAGCCTAAATAAAGTGTTCGCTGTTGCTACAAAACAGAATCAGCAAGGGATATGTAATTTTATTGCTGACCGTATAGATACACATCAAAAACATGGATGGTTTTTACGTGCTTCAGCAAAGAAAATAGGATAATAATATGTCAAACTTAATGAATGCGGTTTTAAAAGAATTAGACAAACTAGCAGCAGAAGATAATAGCGAGACTAAAACTCCGTTTACATCTACTGAACCTATTGTTGAAAAACTTTGGATAGAACCAATTACAGAACAAAAAACTTTGCTGGAAGAATAATGTTATCGTTTAAAACATTCTTAAAAGAAGAAGCCGAAGGTGCTAAGTTAAAGCACATTACGCATCCAGAAGATCGACCATTAATGCATGGTCATGAAGGATTCGAGCATGCTCATGGAGCATTAATGCACGCTCATGAACACATGAAGTCTGGTAAGAACAACGCAAACCTTACTACTAAGTATGATGGCTCTCCTGCTGTAGTTTTTGGATCTCATCCTACGAATGGTAAGTTCTTTGTTGCTTCTAAATCTGCGTTCAACAAAGACCCAAAGATTAATCATACTGATGCTGACATCGATAAGAACCATGGTCATGCCCCAGGTCTTGCTGATAAATTAAAAGCAGCACTTCACCATTTACCAAAAGTTACTCCAAAGGGTAAAGTATACCAAGGTGATATCATGCACTCTGGTGGTGATAAAGGTGATGTTGCCCATGATAAGAAAACTGGTAAATCATCCTTTACTCCAAACACAATTACCTATACTGCTAAAGGCGACGATGCTAAGAAAGCAGCAAAGTCAAAGGTAGGTGTTGCTGTTCATACACAGTATCATGGTAAAGACATTCAATCAATGTCTGCTCATCATGAAGTTAATCATCATGAATTTACTCAGCATCCTGATGTTCACCACCATGCTGCCAGCTACGATACTAGTAGCGCAAATCATTCTCAATCAAACCAAGATGAATTCCATAAACACATGAATGCTGCCAAAGCAATTCATGATGAACATGGTTCAAAAATGTATAACGCTATTCATCCAAGTCATAGTGGTGATGGTGGTCATTTGGCTACTTACATTAATCGCACTGTTAGAGATAATAGTACGCCAAACGCAAAAGGTTTTAAGGCACATTTAGAAACACATCATGCCAAAGAAGTTTCTAAAGTTAAAACTGAAAAAGCCCAGTCTGCTAAACAAGCAAAAGGTGCAGAAGAAATTGCGCACGTTGATAAAAATAAAGGGCACTATGAGAACGTATTAAATGCTCATAATCATTTAGCGTCTGCAAAAAATACATTGGTTAAGTCCTTAGAAAGTGGTCATAGTAATTATGAACACCATATAGAAGGTAAAGAATCTAAGCCAGAAGGTTTCGTTATTAACCACGAACATAATGGAAAGACTGAACCATCTAAACTTGTGAATCGTGCTGAGTTCGCAAGATCTAATCTACTAAAGGTAAGAAAATGATTTCATTTAAAAAATATATACAAGAAGGTGAGCGTGGTCTCTGGGATAATATTCACGCCAAACAAAAACGAATTAAAGCTGGCTCTGGCGAAAAAATGCGTAAACCTGGAAGCGAAGGTGCTCCGACTGCAGCAGCACTAAAGGCATCTCAAACAAATGAAGCTGCTAATATGGCTCAACAAGCAGCAATTGCCATTGCCATGGAAAAAGCTGGTAAGAAACCAAAGAATGAAGAAGTCGAAGCACAGTTTGATCTTATTGAAGAAGCGATTGAACAGTTAGCATTTGATAACAATGTTGATTCAGAGTTTATTTGGGAGCGATTAGAATCGCTTACTGATGAAGAACTACTAGAATATGCAGTTGATGCTAAAGGCTACAAATCTTCAACTGGTGGTCTAACTCAAAAGGGTCGTGATGCATATAACAGTAAAGGTGCTCATCTAAAGGCTCCAGTTACAACTTCTCCATCAAAATTAAAGGCTGGTAGTAAAGCAGCAAATCGTCGTAAGTCTTTCTGTGCACGTATGGGTGGCATGGAAGGTTCAATGAAGAAACCTAATGGCGAACCATCTCGTAAGGCACTTGCGTTAAGAAAATGGAATTGCTAATATGATCACCTATAAAGAACTACAAGAAAAGGGTATCTGCTGGACTGGCTATAAACGCAAGAAAGGCACTAAACCATACGAGGATGGTAGCTGCGTGAAAGAAGATAAAAATCAATTGGGTCATGGATCTGAAAAACACCACGCAATGGCATTTGGTCGCATGAATCCAATTACATCAGGTCATGAGTCTGTTGTTAATAAACTACATTCAGTTGCCAAAGAACATGGCGCATCACATAACCTTATTGTTTCCCATAGCCAAGATGCTAAGAAGAACCCACTAAGTTCTGAGCAAAAAGTTGCTCATGCTAAGAATGCTTTTCATGGAACTAATGTAACTGCTGCAAGTAAAGAATCACCTACTATCCTTCACCATGCTGCAGCTGCTCATGCTGCTGGCGCAACTCACCTACACGTGGTTGCTGGTTCTGATCGTCATGAAGAAATGCATAATCTTCTTCATAAATATAACGGTAAAGATTCTGCGCATGGTCACTATAACTTTAAAAAGATAACAGTACATTCTTCTGGTGAACGTGATCCCGATGCTGAAGGTACTACTGGTATCTCTGCCAGCAAGATGCGTGAGCATGCTGCTTCTGGAAATAAAGCAGAGTTTCATAAAGGTGCGCCATCGAAAATGAAACCAGAACATAAGGACGCCATGTATAATGATGTGCGTAAAGGTATGAACTTAAAAGAAGAAACTGTTGACCAGCAAAATGATCGTGCTCAACAGTTAAAGCGTTTTAAACACCAAATGACTAGTGCAAATGGTCCACAAATTGATACTGAGATTGCTTTAGATAAAAAAGAAAAAGATATTATGACTGGTAAGAAAAAACCAGTTAATAAAACTGAACTTGGTTTAAACAAAGAAGCACAAGATAATCTTGCTGGTGTTAATGAACACCTAACTCCAGAAATGGGCGCAGGTGGTTATATTAATGATTTTATTAAATCTACTAATCCACGTTTTAATAATAAGTCTAAAGAAGAACGTCGCAAGATGGCTATTGGCGCATATATGGCAGCCAAAGCAAGTATGAAAGAAGAAGTTGTGGTGGAAGGCAGCGTGCTAAAGTCTATCAAGCGTGGTATGCAAGGTTGGGGCAGAGATAAACTGCCAATTACTGGCACAGCAAACAAACCTAAAGATGTAGTAGCCCGAACAAAATCATACGACATTGATACTGCCAAAATGCTACGCAAAAGGTTAGACGATGCGCCCGAACATACACCAGCAGGCTTACAGAAGCGTGTGCTGGATCGTAAGTTGAAAGGTGTGACAAAAGAAGAAGTTCAGATCGATGAACTATCTACTGACCTGCTAGCAAAATATAAAACAGCAGCATATGCTTCTGCTAAAGCATCTGATGCAGCTGGTAACTATGCCAAAGGCGATAAGCGTTTTAAAGGTATTAACAAAGCAACAAACAAACAGTTTGACAATGATCTAAAAAAGCATGGTCAAATGAAAGAAGAACTTGAATTTGAATTGGCTGAAGCCGCAGCTAATCATACTATTGAAGCCCATGGCATTCGTGGTATGAAAGGAACTGCTTGGAGAAAAACATTCAAGAGTCATGAGCATC
>Ga0136642_1000819_pt1 | contig 14794 bp, 17 predicted proteins | sample LowCatLa1302831Y_FD_115313 | JGI IMG/M metagenome (GOLD analysis project Ga0136642, IMG submission 115313) | Freshwater microbial communities from Lower Cathedral Lake, Yosemite National Park, California, USA - 13028-31Y | ecosystem: Environmental > Aquatic > Freshwater > Lake ... | reverse complement strand
CTTGGGATAAAAGGAGGGCGAACGGGACGACAATTAATCCAAAAGCGCCACCGAGGAGCCATCGAGCTTGAAGAATATCGCCGCCCCTTTGTGTATCATTTGCTCCCATCGCTAAGTCGCGGTCTGCTAATTGCGAAAGCCCAAGATCGCCACGCGTTGCAAGTTGAAAGACCGTTGTCAGCAGCGCGAACGCTCCAAACGCCTCTGGTCCTAACAACATGGGAGCAACAAAGGCCGTACCCGCGCTCAAAACGGTCAGCACCGAAGCGCCAATCGCATAGGTAGCGGGGTATCCAAAAAAGCGCAGTGCAGCATGGTTCCGAAGTCTCGCCAAAAGGCCAATTGAAAGCTTTTCCGGCAAAACGCTTTGGATGACGTCGGGCCCTAACATTATGCGGCCGCACCGCGTCTTGGTCGGCGGACAACATCATCGATAATGCCGCTCACGCGTTTCGCAATCACGCCCCAATCAAGCGTTTCTTGGGCATGACGGAGCGCCCCAGCCGAACAGGCTTCATAAAGGTCTGGCGATTGAGCAAGACGCAGGATCGTATCGGCGAGAGTTTCCGCCGTTACAGATGTTGCAATCAGGCCCGTTAAACCATCATCGACCTGTTCAATAAGCCCGCCCACGGGCGTCGCAATCACAGGAAGCGCCGCCGAGAAAGCGGACGCTGCAACGCCCGATTGGCTTGCTTCGACATACGGAAGAACGACAGCATCGGCAGTTAGAAGCGCGTCTGCGATATCGGCATCGTCGACCCACCCATTTTGAATGGTGATACCCTGAAGGTCCTGCAAGGCGTCCCGATAGGGCGAAAGATCGCCCGATCCGGTGATGGATAGTTCAATGTTATGTCCTTCTTTACGCAGGATGCGATAGGCTTCGATCAGCAATCCCAGCCCCTTATAGGCAACGATACGGCCAAAAAATAACAGGCGGAACGGTCTTCCAGTGGGAAATTTTCTAGGTATTAAAACCGGTTCACCAAACGTGAACGCACCGTGGGGAACCGTGTAAATACGATCGGCCGGAAAGCCATATATCCGCTGCGCCTCTTTCGCGACGTGATCGCTCAACGCAATCAACGCGTCGGCTGATTTTACTTCCCAGCCCAGCACTGCGGCGCGCATCGGGTAACGATCACCCGGATGCGGCTCGGCATCGTGCAGAACAAGGACAAAACGACTCGCCGCGCGACGCAGTACAGGCAACGCGGCGAGGTCCCAGATAGACTGGAAGGCGCATAGCGCAACATCCGGTCTAAATTCGTTTAAGGCGCCTGAAAATTCAGCCCCCAGGCGGGGCAACCCAAGCAGACCTAAGCCGGCTGCCAATTTGCCGGACCAAGAGGCCTTATTGCCGATGAAGGTTTTGACGGATTGCAACGGCAAATCCGTGCGTTCATTGATATCGCGTGCGAGGTCAGACGAGGTTGCGGCGGAAACCGCCAGTTCTGTTCCCGGCATCGTGTGTAATCCACGGGCTAATGCCGCCGTGAATTTAGCCCCCGCCCCCTCTTTTCCCCAATGCCACACCAACACGCGGCGCTTAGCGGGTAACGTGTGTTCAGCCGTTCGAGCAATCGCGATCATTTACCGCCCCCGCAGTGGATTAAGAAGGTTCTGCGCCGGTTGCAGACGCAGCAAGAGTCAGAAAAAGAGCAATCCGGTGAGGATTGGCGTTGCAAAAATATCGGCCTCGGCGAGCCCGTTAAAAACGATGAGACCCACGATGAGATCGCGGAAGGGCAAAGGTCGGACGAAATACGCGTGCACCGTCATCGCAATTAGCGCCAAACCCGGCAAAAGCCCGACAAGGCCCAGCGTGAGCGCCAACTGAAGATACATATTATGGGCATTAACCGCCGTGCCCGAGAAATTCCTTGGCATGCTAGCGGTCATGAGCGCCTCGGTGCCGTTAAAACCCCAACCAAACAGGGGACGCTCCCAAACATGATCGAGTGCTGCTGACCAAATCTCGGTGCGGCCTGTCAGTGTTAGTATTTCATCCACCGAGCCCGTTCGGCTGAACATTTGCATCGTTTCATGTAGGCTGGGAGCCGATCCCATAGCCGTCAAAAACAACCCCGCCGCGAACAGCGCCAGTAACCCAAACAGGCCATATCGAACCCAATTGAAATGACGCGCCCCGGTTAATAGCGTCGTTGCAATGAGCGCAATCAACACCGTCCGATCACCCGTAAGCGCCAAGGCCGTTAGGCCCAGTATGATATGCGCCATAAACAGCTTGACGCTCATAATATGGCGGCTCAGGCAGGCCATTGCGATGACACCATAAAGGGCTGCCAATTGGCCAAAACTATTCGGGCTCAGTGCCAAACCCTGTAGGCGATAGACGTTCTCCTCGACCGACGGCGGAAGCCAGGCCGTATCGCTCGAAACCAGTCCAGCAATAAGCCCCAATACGGTGAAGACAGACAGCGACCAGAGGAGCGTCCGTAAGACGGTATCGACTGGGAGATAACGGGCTAAAAAAGCGCCAAATATAAAATAGGCCATGAAACCCACAGCACACGCCACCGTATACATTGGAACCGGCGACCAGAAGGCCGAAAGCCCGGCCAATGCACAAAGGAAGGCGAGCAGTGCTCCCGCCGGATTAAACACAAATGGGAGGATGAGCCGCCAACGCGCGATTCCCCATGCCAGTAATGCGGACCAAATCACCAGCTTAGAACCATTTTGCCAATCAAGACCCGTCTCACCCGGCGGATGATTGGTTAACCCGACGCTCAATCCAAACGTCACGATGACCAACAGTACAATAAGAGGCGGTTCTTGCGCTCTGCCTTTGGGGCGGGCACAAAAGCTAAGCGGAGCCTTGGCCATTCGGCGGACTGGGCGGGTGTGATGAGGTAGCTCATTTGCGATCCATCAGGCCAGCGAACGACCGAAGGCTTTCGCGGGTTCGCGAATTCAAGCTTGGCCAAGCCAAAATAGCGCCAGCCAAGAAGCCCAATAACAAAGAAGCGACCACCATTAATATTGGGTTGGGAAACGCCGCTGATAGGGGAAATTGCGCTTCGGCAACCCGTTCGGCGTCTGGTATCAATTCAGCCTGACGTTGAACCGTTTCCACGAGATGCTGACGGACACCCGTCATTTCTAAGGCTATCGCATTCAGGTCATCCGACTGCGTCGCCCGTTCTGCCGTGACGGCGTCTCCTGCACCGGCTAAGCGGTGGATGGTGGCTTGACGCGTTGCAAGTTCAATCAAGTGGAGTTTTAGCCGATCAATCAACTGCGTGTTGCTATCCTGCTTGCGGCGAACTTGACGGTCGAGATAGGCATTGGCCATCCGCATCGCCTTGGCAGGATCGGCCGACCAATAGCCAAATTTGACGGTGTAAGATCGGCGATCATGGGTAATAATCAAATGGTCTTGAATCGAACGGACTGGATCCGCTATCGTTATCGTCGAACTGCCCAGAAACGTATGGCTCGGTTTGAAAAATTCTGGGTCATTCATTAAGTCCAGTTTATTCGCGACCTCCGCCGATAGCGGCTGCGATGCAATCACATCGAGCTCGGATTGAACGGCGCTTTCATCCAACATTTGTTTCAAAGATTGGCTATGATTGACGATACCCGCGTCATCTGCGGAGCGCAGGATTAAAACGGCAGTCGACTCATAGTGCCGAGGCAAGGCCGGCCAGACCATCGCGGCCATTCCAATGACGGTTAAAAAGCCCAATGAGAAGCGGAAGCTCGGTGATAGACTTGCCCAGAATGAACCGCCATGGAGTTTCGCGTTCCCGGCTAAATGCTCCCGATCTGGCATTGTCCGTTGTAATGGTTTGGCGCTAACATGAAACTCGGTCATGGCTGTCACTTTCGTGCTCGAGGGCCTTTGAAAGGCTCGAATGGGGAAAAACCGTTGCGGATTAAGCCGTTAAGTCCGGGCAAGCCCGTAAAAGCGGTTGCGTAGCGCGGGCCCCGCTAGGCGAAAAACGGCGTAGAGGCAGACGGTCGCAACAAATTGGGAGCGATTCAAAAAGCCGAGCCTGAGGCATTCCGCCCGAAACCGAATTTCGTTCTTGAGATAGGCCAAATTGCCCCGCCTTGCCCGTTGCGCCATGCTGGTGCGGATACGGAGCAACACTTTCGGAATCACGTGGAGATGCGCGCCGGACGTGATCAATCGAACAAAGAGATCGTAATCTTCAAGCATTCCGAAATCAGCACGATAACCACCGATTTTTTTTAAGGCGGAGGTTCGCACAATGACCGCAGAATGGGCGATCACATTGCGCCACCGCAGTGCGGAAGTGATGGCATCATGGTCGGTGGGTGAGACTTTTAAGCGTTCCTGAGCCTCGGCGTCGGAAAACTCTCTAACCCAACTTGATATCAGGTCGGCATCGGGATGCTCCGCAAGATAGGCCAATTGCAAAGCAAGCCGATCCGGCATGCAAATATCGTCGCTATCCATCCGCATAACATAGTCACCATCGCAATAAGCGAGCCCAGCATTCAGGGCATTCGCCAGCCCCCCATTTTGAGGAAGCGCGACAATGGTGAGATCGGGGCGGCGGCCATCCGTTCCGAAGCGCGTAATCACTTCGTGCTGGTCCATGCCAACTTCACCATCCAACACCAGCACGACGCGGTCGGGAGGAACGGTCTGCGAATAGAGACTTTCCATCGCTGCGGCGAGATATTCTGCCTTTTCTGCTTTGTAAGTAGACATGAGAACGTTGACGCTGGTCGTGTGACGTTCGGCGCGGCGCTTCGGTTGAGGAGTGTTCATCGCGCGCCCCTTTTTGACAAGACAACAGACGGTGTTTTGAAAAGGATGATCAGGTCCCGCCAAATGCTGAGGGTTTCCACATAGGATTGATCGAGTGCAACGCGGCGATCGTAACTAACATCGTTACGGCCACTAATCTGCCAAAGCCCCGTGATACCCGGACGTACCGACATATAATCGGCAAGCGCCGACCCGTAATGATGCAGCTCGCTATCGGTGACAGGCCTAGGCCCAACAAGGCTCATATCGCCCAAGACAACATTGACCAGTTGGGGCAATTCATCGAGGCTAGTGCAGCGCAGAAATCGTCCAATTGGGGTAATACGCGGATCGAAATTAAGCTTCTGTTCCCGTTCCCATTCTTGCTTCGCCTCGGGATGGTAGAAGAGATATTCGTTGAGGCATCGGTCAGCGCCTAAAATCATGGTTCAAAATTTAAGGCACCCGAAAGAGACGCCGTTGCGGCCAACCCGACAATGGCGATAAAAGATGGGACCACCGTCGAGAGCGATGAACATTCCGATGATCAAAAACAGAGGCGACAATATGAAGCATAGGACAAGGGCACCGATTATATCCATGGTCCGCTTAAGGACGTGCGTTATGGGGCGTCTGTGGGGAAGCAATGCGGTGCCACGCTGTTGCGCATTTATAACGGACATTGGTTACTCCTGACTGCTAACCTTTTCGACTTGCGGGAATAACGCTTCAGCTGAAGATTTAGCTGTCAGTAAAATTTCGAATAAAAATTTATACTTACGAATACGGTATAACAGGTACGAACCTTTACGTTGGAGCTTACGCCCAGCCCCGTTTTATGGCGAAGGTCTTCATGAAAATGCATGTTGAAATGTCCGACCAATCCGTTCGCGCAGCCATTCGACGGCATGACATTACGCTCGCCGGTCACGTCCGATTTCGTATATTTGGCACACTTAGCTGTCGCTCTGGCCTTCGAATGAAACGGGCCAACCGTGTCTTTTTCAGCAATGAAGCGGAGGCCTTTGCTCTTGGCTTCAGACCGTGCGGCCACTGCATGCGGGCGAGCTACCTCAGCTGGAAAGCAGATCGGTAAAAACCTGCTGCGCCCCCTGCCCGGTTCCCCAAAACTGGTGTAAAGGTGTCGCGCGAATGCGTGAGCGACGGCAGGAATACCCCGTGACTAAAGCACAAAAACTGGCCTTCATAAGCAGTGAAACGGACGAAGCGCAGGCTGCTGGCGCCAGACTTCGTGCCCGTTATGGTGAAACAACACCAGAAGATGCAGACATTGTTGTGGCGCTTGGCGGCGACGGCTTAATGTTGGCCACCCTCCACCGTCTCATGGGGTCGGGCAAACCGATTTACGGCATGAACAGAGGATCCGTTGGCTTTTTGATGAATGAATATGCCGAAGATTTACTCTGCGAACGGTTGGATGCCGCCGAACGTAGCCTCGTTCATCCACTTCTCATGCACGCTACCGATACATCGGGCGTCACCCACTCGGCCCACGCTATCAACGAGGTTTCGTTGTTTCGGCAATCCTATCAAGCGGCCAAACTGAAGATCTCGATCGACGGGCGACCGCGGCTTGACGAATTGGTTGCCGATGGCATTTTGGTGGCAACACCAGCAGGCTCCACGGCCTATAATCTCTCGGCCAACGGCCCCATCTTACCGCTCAATGCGCCCATGCTCGCTTTGACGCCGATATCGCCGTTCCGGCCTCGGCGCTGGCGTGGTGCCATTTTGCCCGATACGGCGCAGATTTCCATCGAGGCTTTAGAGCCGGAAAAACGGCCTGTGAATGCGGTGGCCGACCATGTCGAGTTTCGTTCTGTCCACCGGGTAACAGTTTCAATCGACCGATCAGTCGATCTGTTGATGTTGCACGATCCCGGCCATAGCCTCGATGAGCGGATCTTACGCGAACAGTTCGGCGGATAAAATGCCAATCAAGCCGCAATCGGCCGAAGCGCAGACGGTTTGATATCAAATTGCGCGATTGCTGTAGAAAAATCTTCCACCAGCGAAGTCGGAAGGCCCACAATATCCAGAAGCCGTTTAAAGGAGCGTCGGTCTTTTTGGGCCAGCATTGAGTTGATATCGATGATCGAGATATCCGACAAAACAGCAAGAATGGCAGAGGCCACGTCAACCGCTCCACTGGTCAGCGCAAGTTTAATCAGCCGCGGTGTAATTTGATCAAAGCGCATAAAGGATGCGATATAGGACGCCCTGACTTTAACGTCGGATGCCCACAATAGCGCAACAATGGCTTGATCGATAGCCGCTTGGTCGGGCGAACCGCCCATCATTTCGAATACCGCCCGCAAGCGGGCCGATGCCAACGCGGCCCAAACATCTTCATTTTGATTGCCAAGCAATTCATCGCGCGCCTCAACAGCAGCGATCAAAGCTTCAGAACGACCAAACCGTTCCACCATTCGGATCAGCGAATAGGGTGCAATCTCAGCGGCATGGTTGCGCGCCAACAACGTTACTTCTCGCACATCGCCGATCTCGGCCAAGGCAGCCGCGACTGGCGCTTCTACTTTTGGCGCTCGCGCCAATATTTCGTGACAGGCCTCATTGCCCATCACGGCCAGATCAACCAAGGCCTTAACCGGAAGATAGGGTACGAGAGGGGCTAAGTGCTGCGCGGCCTTCACCATACGTTCCACATGCTCATTGTTCATCAATGGCCTCCGGCTTAATAAAATGCGTTAAATTGAGGGGCTTTGAGTGTTTAGGTGCCGCGACGGCGACCTTCGGTGTGGTTGGTGGCGGGTTCGATTTTCCTTGCGCACCGCCGGGCATAGTTGAACCCGGCATCGCCGCTTGTCCGCTCGGGAAATAAGATGGCTTATCGGCAGAGAACGTGTCCGGTTCCGTCCAAAGCGCGCTAACAACCGGGTTAAGCGGCGCAACATTGCCGACATTACGAAACAGGCTGAACAAGGCTGGACCATCGGGATGGGCATAAACGAGCGGAGCAAGCGGTCGATCTTCTTCCCCGTCGACAAAGGCTGTCGCTGGAAGCGGCGCATCCGGCGCGCGCGCGTGGAGTTTTGTGAGCAGCTCACGGACATCGCCAACCGATTTGGCTTTTCCGGACGCGGGATCATAAAACAACGCTGGATTTGACTTTGCCGCATCGGGGAAAAGCGTTGAAGCCGCAAAATCCGGCTCCGTCTCGCTTTTACGCAACAAGCCGACGGCACCATTGGCACCTAGCACATGCGCGATATATAAATCGGCAGCATCGGGCTTCCTGCCCAAAGCCCCTGAAAGACTAGCAGCATTGGAATTCGTCAAAGCCCCTGCCAGAAGGCTCGCGGTTTTTGGATCCGAGCGGAGTTTTAAAATGTCTTGCCGCATATTGACGTCTGGCACATCAAATTTGCCCGGGCTGGTTTCAACGACCGCCGAAGCATAACGTCCGAGCCCCAATTGCGGACCTGCCTCTTTCAAGGTTTTAAGCCAAGTCTGTTCAACGAATTGAAACAGGCCTGTCGCGGTCGACTTGGTTGCCTTGGCTGACGGATCAAGGGCGGATTCTTGCCGTGCGGTTTTCACCAGATAAGAAAAATCTGCGCCACTTTTCTTTGCGCCCTCGCGGATGGCACCAATAACGGTGGATGCGCCTTCTTTGACACCCCCCTTCGGCGCGGCCGGCGTGGTAAACAGCATGAACATGTTGGCCCCTTATCGTCGACCATTTCAGTCGAAGCATTCAGTCACACCATCACAAATTGTGGTAAATAAACTCTAAAGATAAAAATGTTGTAATTGGCGCATGCAAAAGCTCTATTATTTAAAAGATTTACCGCCTGTCCTTCCACTTAATGCGAACGCTTTTCTGATTGATGCGCTTCGATTGGAAGGACATACGGGACTCGATTTCGGCTCGATGGGCGTCACCCCGATCATCGAGGCGGCGGATCATCCTTCGTCCATGGCCATGCTTGTCGCCGCAATGGCTATTCATCCGGATACGATTATCGTTCGGGGTGTTTCGGGGACGCCTGACCTCCAGCAGATTTCCTCTCGTCTAGCGGTCGAGGAAGCCGAAAGGGGTTGGAACGATGGCAGCATCAAGATGATCGCGGTCATGGGCGATACGGCCGCATCCGTCAGGGCGCTCACCGTCCACTGGCCCAAACTGTCTCGGCTGTCCGGCCTGATTTTTTCGGATCAAAGGCTGCGAGCGGTTCGCAGCGACAATTTTCCAACCCAACGGGAAGGCTTACCGGAGCCCATCCGACTAGCGCGTAGCCTTACGATTGCCAGAGGACAGGAACTCAGCCTTCCAACCTATGCATGGATTGCCCATGACGAGGACGTGGTCGACGCGATTGGGAAAGCGGAGCATAACGGTTTCACGGGTGCGATTATAACGCTCTAACCCGCCTAACCGCCACCTTTGGGACGGCTAATCGAGAATAAATCATCGGCCTTAGTATAATCTGAATAGCCACAGCGCGCGATGGTCCCCGCAGCGACCAAATCAAATCGGCCATCCCGGATAAAGGCCTCATCAATATGCACGCCCACAACATGGCCCAACACGAGGAAGGAATTGACGGGTTGGCCGTCTGAATCCGATAGTTCGATGATTTGTACAAGCTTGCATTCCAACGCCACCGGAGATGCCTTAACCCGCGGGGCCTTCACCATGCGAGAGGGCGCCTCTTCAAGCCCTGCGTGAATAAACTCGCTCGAACCGCGCGGAAGCGGCGCTGAGGTAGCATTCATCGCGTCCCGCAAATCATACGTAACAAGGTTGCAGACGAATTCGCGAGTCTCTTCAATAAAGGCAACAGAGTCCTTGCGGCCCTCGCTGGCAAAGCCAACAATCGGTGGGCGCGAGGAAAAGGCATTAAAGAACGAATAAGGCGCGAGATTAACAGCCCCGTTTTTATCCATAGAGCTGATCCATCCGATCGGTCTTGGCGCAATAATCGCCTTGAACGGATCGTGGGGAAGGCCGTGCGCGTTGCTCGCGGTATCGTAAAACATGACTCAATCCTGCGGTTCAAAAAAGGAAACGATCTCGTTTAACGCCGGGCGTGGCCGATCAACGGGCGGCTCGCTCGCCCGGCCAATATGGATAAACCCAGCGATCCGCTCCTCAGGCGATAATCCGAAGGCCGCGAGCACTTCGCGGTCATAGGCAAACCATTCGGTGAGCCAAGCGGTGACAAAGCCCATCGCATTAGCCGCAAACGTCAAAGCCGTGCATGCGGCTCCTGCGGATAATTCCTGCTCCCATTCCGGGATTTTAAAGTGCGGCGCGCTTTTGCTGACGATCGCAACCACCATCGGAGCACGTGCCAAACGGTTGGCTTCGACCTTGACCATGTCCTCTGTCGCCCCGGGTTGGCGTTCGCGGAAGCGTTTGGCCAAGATCGTTCCGGCCTTTACCCGAGCGTTGCCCTCAAAAACGATGAACCGCCACGGCGTGAGCTTGCCGTGGTCCGGAATGCGCGAAGCAATGCGCAAGAGGCGATCTCGCTCAACGTTTGTGGGGCCGAGACCGATCATTAGATGCGGCGCGACGGAACGGCGGGTCTCAAATAAGGCTAAAAGGTCCGACATGCTTCGCTCTCCTCATCCTATTCCCTCCCCCTTGCCAGACTGAGCGGTTGCGTCAAGTGGCGGATTTAAGAAGGAGCCTCCGTTTTTATTGACGCGACCACCTGCCCTGTGCACATGGTCTTCGCTATGCTGCACCTCTTAAAACTCATATTGATTGCGCTTGTCATTTGTTTGGCTGGTCCCAGCCGTGCTGATGATACGACGGCGGACGGTGGTTTGACGCTAACGGCCCATTTGGAAACCGACAGGGCGATGATCCGTAGTGGGCTCACGTGGCGGATCTATGCCGATGCTACCGATGGCACGCCCGCTCGTTTCGTCACGCAGTCGGACGCAGCTTCTCCTACCTTCCGCTTGGCTCCGGGGGCCTATATTGCCCATGTCGCCTATGGCCTTTCTGGCACAACGCAGCGGTTTGTTGTGGGCTCCACCATCACGCGGGAAACGATCTCGATCAGCGCTGGGGCGTTAATGCTCTATGCGCTGGTCGGCGAGACACCTATTCCCGACACTAAGGTTCGTTTTAGTATCTTTGTTGCCGTCGGCACCGACCCCGAGGGGCGCTTAATTGCCGACAACGTCAAACCCGCCACCGTCATCCGTTTGCCGATTGGAGCCTACCGCGTCGTGTCGACCTATGGCGACACAAACGCCATCACGAGCGCCGATTTAACGGTTGAGCCAGCCAAACTCATCAAAGCGACCCTTCGCCATCGCGCGGCAACGGTGACGCTAAAGCTCGTCAATAATTTAGGCGGCGAAGCCTATGCAGGTACTGCCTTTAGCGTTCTGACACCCGGCGGCGATACGATTCGCGATCTGATCGGTGCCTTTCCATCGCTCATCTTGGCGGAAGGCGACTACATCCTCGTCGCGCGCAACAACGGCCGTGTCTTTACCAGCGAATTCAAAGTGCGCAGCGGAATCGATCAAGACATCGAGATTTTAGCCCGATAATGTAGGGTCAGGACACCCGCCAGCGCAGCGACATGCAGGAAAGCCCTGCGTCCACTTTAGCGATTTCGGATGTTGCCAGTGGGACCACGCGATAGCCTTCGGTCTGAAGCATGGCGATGGTTTTTGGAAACGCACTGCCCACAAACACCCGATCATTGATCCTGAGCGCGTTGGCGGCCCCTTCCTCACCATCGGGCGTGTAAAGGATGTTCAGACCCGAAAAAACCCCACCTGCGGCCAGTCGTTTTGTGGAAAGCACCGTCTTCTCGTCCAAAAGCGAGCAATCTGACTTAAAATGCAGCACATTGGGGGGCGTACGGACAATCACGGGAGATTTCCCCAAGGCCCGCAAGCACCCTGCCAAAGCCTCGGCACCTGTCTCATTGGTGCGATCCGACAGACCGATCATAACGCGATCTGCCAGAACCAAAACATCGCCGCCATCCGCAAAGCCGGGCGCTGGCAGTTCGAGAACATGCGAAAACCTCTTTTTGAGAACGGGGGCCATTTCAGCCGCTTCGCCAAAACGGCTTGCCGCCCCCGGACGCATGACGATGCCTCCTTCGTGAAAAACCAAGGCAGGGTCTTCAACAAACATTGAGTCGGGATACGCATCCAAAGGTGGTAAAATCTCGACTTGAACGCCAGCATCTTGCAACGCGGCCACATAGGCGGCGTGTTCCGCCAAGACTTTCACGAAATCAGGACTGCCTAAATCTACAGCCCGCAATCCGTCGACGATGCCGTGACATGGCGTGCGGACAATGGCATTGTCGAAAAGACAAACAGTTTTGGCAGACATGATGCGGTAACTCGCTGGCTAAAGGATGACGCAATGCAGACGGTCGAACGGATGGCCCCCTTCCTAGACGAAATGGTGGCGCTACGCCGCCATCTGCATGCCCATCCGGAGCTCGGCTTAGAGGAATACAACACCAGCAAGCTTGTCGCCAGTCTATTGGAAGGGTGGGGCTACGCTGTCACCACCGGGCTTGGGCAAACGGGCGTCGTCGGAACGCTTTCCAATGGCACAGGACGCAAATCCGTTGGACTTCGCGCGGATTTTGATGCCTTACCCATCTTTGAGGAGACTGGCCTCCCTTATACCAGCAAAACACCCGGCTTGATGCATGCCTGCGGCCATGACGGGCATACCGCTATGTTGCTGGCGGCTGCTCGATACATGGCCGAGACGCGTGATTTTGACGGAACGCTACATCTCATCTTCCAGCCAGCGGAAGAAAATTTCGGCGGTGCTAAATTGATGATCGATGACGGGCTGTTTGATCGGTTCCCCTGCGATGCGATTTTTGGCATGCACAATATGCCCGATATGGAAGCTGGCGTTTTTGGTTTCAAAGAGGGCACCTTATTTGCCAATGCTGAAGGCTTTGATGTGACGCTGACGGGTGTCGGAGGCCACGCCTCGACGCCGGAAGTCACGCACGACCCCATCGTTGCGGGAGCTAGCATCATTATGGCATTGCAAACGTTGGTATCGCGCAATCTTGATCCGATGGAGGCAGGTGTCGTAACGGTGGGCCTTTTTCAAGCAGGACGCGCTTCGAATGCCATTCCACAAACGGCGACGATGACGGTGGATGCACGGGCTTTTACGACGGAAGTGGCAGAATTGCTGAACCGTCGAATTCCAGAGGTGATCAGGCTACAGGCTGAAAGCTTTGGCGTTAAGGCGACGATAACACCGATGACGGGCTATCCGGTCTTAGTGAATGAGAGCGCGATGACCCAGTTTGCCCGGAAAGTGGCGGTCGATACGGTTGGGGATGCGCGGGTTATCGACCTGAAACGCCCCTACACAGGCGCCGAAGATTTTTCCTATATGTTGCAGAAAACGCCCGGCAGCTATCTTGTCCTAGGGTCCAAAAGCGACACGGCCAAGCCGCTCCATCACCCCGGCTATGATTTTAACGATCACGTTCTATTGACGGGCGCGGCCTATTGGGCCGACCTCGCCCGACATTTTCTTGCGGGGGCGTGAAAGCCAATAGGCTCTTGGCTTATTTAGCCCGACCAGAATTCAGAATATCGGTACCGATCATCGAATCGGCCAATTTACCAAAATCGATTTTGTAGTCACCGTTCTTGATCGACTGCTTCAGGGAAATAACCTTGGCATAGTCGAAGGGCTGTTCCGAAAGGCCATTGCCCTTCGCAATTGTCACTTCAACGATTGCCGATGGCTCACTCTGTGCAACGGGAGCATCCGAAACCGGAGCCGACGTTGCCGCAGTCGCTTTCGGCCCTTTACGAACCGAAGCATCCATCAGAACTGATTTATTACCAATAGGGTCCATCATTTTCCACCTCCAACGCGGGCGTCGAAGAAAAGTTACACGTCCTTGTACTCATTAAGACGGTTTGGATTTCAAAAACTTTAACGGATTTTGAAATTTTTTTGTATTTTTCTTTTAGTGCCTATAATTAAAGCGTTTTTTACCGTTTTTCAGGCCGTTTCAGCTCGACTTTCGCTTATCTACGGCCTTCAGAACCAACCACTCGCGCCAGTTTTTGCTGCCGCCGCGCTGAACTTGCTAACCGCTTACGCAGTTTGGCCCAATTCATCAACTCTTCCATCCGACGCTCAGCGCGCGCCCATTGGATGTCAATCGCTCCATCAATCGTCATCTCTTTCATAACGGCTTCCCTCCGAAAAGTTTTAACGACAGGCTTTCGTCTGCCATCGTGTACAAAGCAAAGTACGTGCCATCCCGCTATTAGGGTTTTACCGCATCCAACCAGGGCGCAATCTTAGGCGTTGCCATAGGAGAGCTTAGCAATTTTTTCGCTTGCCGTCAGAAAAATGACAGTAGATGATGGGATCAGCCTTAGCTTGTGTTCAACGGGAGAGCATGTCCAATGGCTGTATTAGACCCTGTTTTAAAACGCTTGGTCCGTCAGGGAAATCTGAGCGTTATTGATTGGCGCGGGCATTCGACCTCGTACGGCGATGGCACCGGTTCCCAAGTTACGATCCGCATCAAAGACCGTATCACGGCGCTTAAGCTTATTTTTAATCCGCAATTAGCGGTTGGCGAAGCCTATATGGACGGCACTTTGACGATTGAAGAGGGAACGATTTTCGATTTTATCGATGTTGGCATGAGCAATATAGGCCGTGGACGCTTTTCATATCCCTTGAGTGGTGTGACAGAACGGCTGCGGACCTGGCTCAGGCGCGTTCAACAATTTAATCCCGCAAGCCGGGCGCAAGCCAATGTAGCCCATCATTATGATCTCTCCGATGGGCTCTATGATCTTTTTCTGGATTCGGACCGGCAGTATTCTTGTGCCTATGTGATGTCACCCGACGACACGATAGAAACCGCGCAGGCCCAGAAGAAGCGCCACATCGCAGCAAAGCTTCTGATTGAACCACATCACCGTGTTTTGGATATCGGTTCAGGTTGGGGCGGATTGGGGCTTTACCTCGCCGACATATCGGGTGCCGATGTAACG